>ENA-UOOA01001330-UOOA01001330.1-human-gut-metagenome-genome-assembly--contig:-P61old-NODE-1330-length-40715-cov-92.394417_pt1 | contig 40715 bp, 35 predicted proteins | sample MGYA00242467_ERZ724014 | MGnify/ENA metagenome assembly ERZ724014 | reverse complement strand
AACTATCAATTTTACTGGCGGGGAGCATTTTAACCTCGGCGATTGTCGGCAACGTTTATGCCCAGACCTGCGGCGCTCAGCCATCGTGTTCCACACTCGGCTATACTTACACCGGCAGCACTTCCGACTGTCTCAGTCCCGCTCTCAAGTGCCCCTTTAATACCTCTTATTTTAACTGTACCAAAAAAGCCGACGCTTTATCCAAATTAAAGGCTGATATTATTGCTTCTCTTATGCCTAATTATAAAAACAGGCAATCACGTTCATGTAATACATATTATACCGCCAGTTCAGACGGCTATATTTTTGGACATCTGGAGCATACCAAAGATGGTTCGACCGGCGGGTTTAATATTTATATTGATGACGTTAACGTCCGTTTAACAGATAGAGGAACAGACTATGGTGAAGACGTTTTCCTGTTTCCGATAAGGAAAGGATCATCTTATCGCGCAACAACAGGTTATGATGGTTCTTGCGCTTTGGCTTTTGTTCCATTGAATTAAAAAAACAGCCTCGATAATCGAGGCTGTTTTTTCAGAATGTATATAAGTCGGCGCCTAAATCAGCGGCTTTCCGCGTTAACGGATAATAATAAAAATATGCGCTGACCAACAGCAAAGCAACAACCGGAACAGCTACCTTTTCAAAAGGGAAATGGGCATGACCGCCGTTGCGGGCTTTCATCCACTGATAAAAGTCAGACGACCAAACCATGACCAAAGCTCCAAGGACGGTGCTGAACAGGAAAGGATCCAGATAAAAGATGCCGATAACCTGCGGGGTGTATTTGATTTCGCTGATATACATAAAACCAATCATTGCAACGGAGACAATGATTAAAGTCCAGTCGCGCCCTTTAAAGTTCCAGCCTTTTTTCTCAAACCATCTGATTGTCCAGAAGCCGATAATTGCCAACATGGCTCCGGCCCACACGCCGACGACGCTGTCATCGACCCCCAGCTGACGGGCTATTTCCAAAGAAGCGCCGACGGCAACCGTGCAGACGGCACAAGCCGGATTTGCCCAGGCTGATGCGGTGAGAGCCAGAACAAACAACAAACTTAATGCGATAACCATAACTTATCCTTTCTTTATCTGTTTGAGGACTATTATTGTCTTTGTTTTCAAAAAATCAAGGTTATTCTATCGGTTATCCTGCTTTTCATTAAGGGTTTTGAGATAACGCCGGGTCATTTTGAGGGCATTTTCAAAAGTTGAAGCCACAGAGATGGTTCGGGAGTTTATCCCCTCTTCCAAAAAAGCCTGATGCAACACGCGGCGCGGTTGTTTCTTGACATTGGAAAAGATGATTTTCGTATTGGTTTTGCGCAATTTTTTCACGAATTCAACAATGATGTTGGCACCGGTGGCATCAACAACCGGCACATAGCCCATACGCAAAATCAAAACTTTCGGCGCATCCTGAATGGTTTTAAAAAAGCGGGAGACCTGCGAAGCGCCGCCGAAAAACAACGGACCGGACAAACGCAGCGACATAACGCCTTTTTTGTGCAGGACCTCTGCCAAATCGCGGCCGCCGCCGACATCTTCCAGAACCTCTTCATCGGTTTCAATTTCAATCTCGCGGCTCATACGGTGCATAAAGATGACACTGGCCATAATGAAGCCGACCGAAATGGCGGTATTCAAATCGACCAGAACCGTCAGCAGCAGCGTGGTCAGCAGCGTATAACGGTCGCCTCGCGGCCCAAGCAGAAGCTTGTATATTTTCTCAACATTCATCATGTTCCAACCGACGATAATCAGAACGGCCGACAAACAGGCCAGCGGAATGTATTTGGCGGCGGGAGACAACAGCAGCATAAAGAGCAGCAGAAAGACCGACTGCATAATGCCGGCAATCGGAGAAGATGCACGGGCTTTGAAATTGGTAGCGGTGCGGGCAATGGCGCCGGTAGCGGGAACCCCCATGAAGAAGACACAGGCAATGTTGGCAATGCCCTCCCCGACCAACTCGGCATTGGAATTGTGATTATCGCCGCTCATACCGTCAACAACAGTTGCGCTCAGCAGAGATTCAATGCCGGCAAGAAAAGCGATGGTCAGCCCGCTCGGCATAACCTTAAAAAACAAATTCCAGTCAAAATCAGGCACTTGGGGCATCGGCAGAAAATGAGGAATACCGCCGAATTTATTGCCGATAGTGGCAATATCAAGCCCGAAGACGGCCACAATCAACGTTGCGCCGACAACACTGATTAAATAAGCCGGCAGTTTGGGCTTCTTGAACTGGGTATAAAATATCGCGGCAAAGGTAAAGACAGAGATGACCACCGACGACCAGCTCAGTTTGTCAAAATTATGAATATATACATTCCATTTGGGGAGAATTTCGGCCGGAACATTATCAATTTGCAGCCCCAGCAAATCTTTAACCTGAGTTGAAATCAGCAAGAGGCCGATACCTGCGGTGAAGCCGACAACGACCGGATAAGGAATATATTTAATATAGGTTCCCAGTTTGAGATAGCCGGCAATAATCAGCACCATACCGGCAATCAGCATAGTCATGGCCAAACCGTCATAACCGTATTGCTGCATGACGCCGAAGATGACGACAACAAATGCGCCGGTCGGGCCGCCGATCTGATAGCGGCTGCCGCCCAGCAGCGCAATAAAAAAGCCGGCAACAATCGCCGTGTACAGTCCCTGCGCAGGCGTGACGCCCGAGGCTATCGCAAGCGCCATGGCCAGAGGAATGGAGATGACGGCAACGGTCAGTCCGGCAACACAGTCGCGTTTAAATTTATCGAGATTATATCCTTTATGCAGTCTTTCGACCAGTTTCGGGGTGAAATTTTTCAAATAATATTCACCAAATTTCTTTACTAATGCAAACATCTTCCTGACTTTCGGTATTTCTTTTCCGTTTATTTCGTTTTCAACGGCGAATAGAACTACAACTTTTTTGCTTTCAGTCAAGACGTTATGCACAGGTTTTGCCAATTATTTTTAGACAAATTTAGCCGATTTTGGGATTGCATTCTCCGGGAAGCTGTGTTATCGTGTGCCGTAACACTTAATTTTTATGAAAATGAAGAATATTATTACTTTACGCGATTATATTCAGCAGGCTGAAAAATCGCACAGTTTGGAACGCAAACAGATTATCGACTTGCTTGACAGCAATAATCCGGAAATTCTGCATCAGCTTTGTTTGGCAGCAGGAAGATGCCGCCGCCGGTGGCTTTTTCATGAAACGCAGCTGGTCTGTTTTTTTGATTTCGAAGAAGAAGCGCCTGATGCGGACGGGACTGAACGGCTGATTCTCAAGGCAGAGAATGCCGGTTTCAGCAAAATTATCCTCAAGCGAAAACAAGGCGACGATTTTCAGACGGCATTATGGCAACACATTGCCAACAGATGCAGGCAGCGCAGAATGCAGCTCATTCTCAGCCTTGACAAATTCAATCTGACAGACATTAACCGGCTGAAAGACAGCGGCGTATATGGTTTTCGCTGTGAGGCAGGGACTTTCAATGAAAGGATCTATCGGCGAATACATAAAAGCAAAACTTCGGGGAACTTTTCCTATTTGTTGAAATGCCTGGAAAATATCCATGACTGCGGCGCCGATTTGACAATCGGTTTTGCGGTCGGCATTCCGGGCACAACAACTTCCGACATTGCTTCCGACATCCTTTATCTGCCGCAGCTGCGCCCGCACAATGTGGAAATTTGCCGGTTTTCGCCTGAGGTTGACGAAACGCTCGCATTAAAAAGCATTGCCCTGGTCCGGCTGCTTAATCCGAGAGTTACGCTGACGGCATCGCCGGTTTTGTGCAATCTTCCCGAAGCGCCGTTTTTGGAGCAATTGCTGGCAGGAGCAGATACTGTGGCAACTTCGGTTATGCTGCCGTCTATGTTAAGCGAAATCTGTTTTCATATCAAGACCTGCGGTTTTACCGTTAACAGGGATTTTGAAAAATAAAACGTTATTTTTATTCTCGGAGCCGCTTTGCGGCTCTTTTTTATTGATTTATCCCGAAAATACCTCTAATATCCGCCACGGAGAAAATAATGCTGCATTTGATTGAAAAAGCCGAAAACAACCATGATCTGACCCGGGAAGAACTGATTCTGCTGCTGGAAGATACCGGCTGCAGTGAAGAGTTGTTTGCCGCAGCTGACCGTGTGAGAAAAAAATATGTCGGCGATGAAATTCATCTGCGGGGACTTATCGAATTCTCAAACATCTGCCGCAACAACTGCTGTTACTGCGGGCTGCGGCGAGACAATACCAATCTTAAAAGATACCGGATTGATGAAGATACCATTGTCAAAATGGCGGAACACGCCCGAAACATGGGCTTGAAGACGGTTGTGCTGCAATCCGGGGAAGATTTGTATTTTACGACAGAGCGTTTGACCCGCATCATCAGCAGAATTCATTCCTTGGGGCTGGCGCTGACTTTAAGCATCGGCGAAAAAGCGGATTATCGCGCTTATCGCGAAGCCGGGGCCAATCGCTTTTTGCTGCGGATTGAGACCACAGACAAAGAACTTTATCACCGTTTTGATCCGGGAATGAGCTGGGAGGCCAGGGCCCAATGTCTGCAAAACCTGCGGCGGGCCGGATTGGAAGTCGGTTCTGGCTGCTTGGTCGGGCTGCCGGGGCAGACAACGAGTTCTTATGCCGACGATATTCTTTTTTTCAAAAAAATTGATGCCGACATGATCGGTATCGGCCCGTTTATTCCGCATCCGGACACGCCGCTGAAAGACGCCGAAGGCGGTACGCTGCAAATGGCCTTAAAGGTCATGGCGCTGACCCGGCTGCTGCTGCCGGACATCAATATTCCCGCCACCACCGCCATGGAGACGCTGGTACCGGAGGGACAGACCAAAGCCCTGCAATCCGGCGCCAATGTTTTGATGCCGAACATCACCCTCACCTCCTACCGGCAATATTACGAGCTGTATCCCGGCAAAACGACAACCGGATATACGCCTGACGAAAGCTTGCAAAAGCTTAAAGACAAAATCTTATCCATCGGACGGATTGTCGGCAGCGGTGCAGGAGCCAGCCGCCGTTTTCTCAGGCGGAACAACGGCTGATTTTTTATACAAAATGCTTCAACAGGTTTAATAATCCTATTGATAATTAATATTTATTGTACTAACTATAGCCTCAATCAAGGGGAGGCAACGTGCAAGAATATTTAAGACAGCTGAAAATCTACATCAAAGACATCGCCAAACTGGCTCTGCCGATTACAACGGCTTTCGTGGCCATGGGGCTGATGGGCATTATCGATACGATGATTGTCGGAAATTACAATACCGACCAACTGGCTTATATCGGCCTGGCCAATTCGATTTTTGTGGTTTTGTTTACCATTCCCATCGGCTTGCTGCAGGGAGTTTTGATTAAATCGTCCCAAAAGTTCGGTGCACACAAGTTTCAGTCAACGGGAAAAATTTATAATGAAGGACGAAAGTATTCCTTTATTCTGGCTATCGTGTTTACCCTGCTCGGCATTCAGGGAGAAACCATTCTGCGCCTGTTGGGGCAGGATGATGATATGGTTAAGCACGGCGGCGAAGTGTTGCGGGTTTTCGTTTTCTCCATTCCATTCATTTTAATGTATGTCAATGCCAACTTTTTCCTTCAGTCCATCCGCCGCCCGTATGTCGGCATGTACGGCATTATTGCGGCCAACATTCTCAATATCATCGTCAACCCGGTTTTGGTATACGGCAAATTCGGTTTTCCCGAGCTGGGTGCCGTCGGGTCGGCCACTTCGACACTGATCGTCCGTATTTTTCTGGCGGTTTACATTCTTGCCTATATCCGCCGAATGAAAAAGAATCCCAAACTGAACAAACGTTTCGGCCTCGACCGCAGTTACAGCACCTGGTGGAACGACAGCCGGCGTACCCGCAAAATCGGTTACGGCATTGCCATTATGACCATTGCCACCAACGGCTCTTTTTCCATCGTCAGCACTTTTGCCGGATGGATGGGGCAGCACACGATGGCGACTTTCGTTATTATGATTAACGTCAGCACTCTGTTGTTCATGATTTGTTTTTCAATTTCGCAGGCAACTTCCATTGTGGTTGCAAATGCCTACGGGCGCGGTGACCGCAAGGGAATTTTGATGGCGACCAATGCAGGTTATGTGATTTCTCTGACGACAATCATCACGCTGATTACAATTTTATACAGTTATCCGGATCAGGTCTTCGGCATCTTTACCAATGATCCCAGCGTTATCAGCGTCATTAAAGGTTTGCTGTTTTTCGTTTTGGCCGATTTGTTCATAGACGCCCTGCCCCTGAACATCAACGGCGCTTTAAACGGACGCGGCGACGTTAAGATTCCGACACTCAATCAGGTTATTTCTTTCCTGGGCGTACGCGTTTCAGCCTGCTATTTCTTTGCTTTCACACTGGACATGGGGCTTAAAGGGCTGCCAATCGGCCTGGCTTGCGGCGGCTTGTCTTCGCTCATTCTGAACACTTTGCGTTTCGGTTATCTGGCTCACAGAGACAAAAAAGAAGGTCTACATTGATTATGTGCCGCTTTTCTTCCTGTTTATAAATACAAGCTCCGGTATGGACAAGTATTTTAATAAATGTTACTGCTAATCTCATAGTAGTCTTATTATCTCTATTATGAGTTATAAAGATTTTAACAGGTGGTTTAGCGATTTTTTCTTAACCATTGAATTGACTGACACAATTTGTTAAATCCGATATATTATGAAGACAAGGTTCTTTGAGACTGGTCTGGTCATGGCCGCAGTCTGCTGTTTGCTATCGTGTTATGGCGGACAGGATAATGGTCTGAATGGGGTCAGGTTTGAAAACTATGCCTCCATGAAAGAAGTTGTTGAAGGCAAAGCTTTAGACAGAAGCAAATTTGTTTTGCCTTCCGGTCCCGAAAGTTTCGGCAAGAAACTTTACTCTGAAAAAACAATCTGTTTTGACGATGCCGAAGACCATGACGGCGTCTATGCCAAAACATGCATTGCCACCGTTTATGAGAGAGGCATCTGCATTGAGGTTGACGGTCACAAGAGCTATTTTGATGCCGAAGGGTTGGAAATGATGCCGACCGAAGGTGAAATAACCGTCACCGGCATGCCCTCCTCTATTCCGGGAGCTCCCTGGCAGCCTGCTATCGTGGTTTTAGATGAGAACTCTTTTTGGATTTACACTTCTCTGTATAACAAAGGAGACATCGGACATCGCGATCAGCAGGAAATCAAAGGCTGGTATTGGACTTATGCCAAACAGCAGGGTTACCAGTACAAAGTATTGGTTCTCAAGTAACATATTAGATTTATTAAATTTTTAAGATTAAAATTATGAAAAGGTTCAAATATTTGCTGGCAGTCATAACAATTTGTCTGTTAGCCTCCTGCGGAAATTCATCTTCCATGCAGGGATATGTGACGGAAAAAATGGCAGAATACAGCCGTACCTGTGTTAAATTCAACCGTTTGACCACCAGCGAGGACATCCTCGATCTGAGCAAATGTCATCCGCTGGCTTATTACCGGACTCTTACGCCGCCCAATGTTTACGGAGACATACGGGAATGTGTGGCGATTAAATATAAGGAAGGCGTTTTGTATGCGGTATCGGGAAGCGGGGCGATGTATTTCTGGGACAATGAGATGTTGACCTCTAAAAGCGGTATCATCTCAGCCATTGCAACGGAAGACAATTATTGGCTTCCGGCGACTGTTACCGGCGGCGAAGTCGCAGACTATCACTGTATTGCGGCGGGAGTTAACCCCAAACGTGCCGGTCTCAGTATAGACATGCAGATAAATAAAATTAAGGAAATGGGGGTAGAAAACATCAATTATTCGATGCTTCCGCTCATCACTTCCGGCAAATAGTTTAACAACATAAAAATTTGAAGAACATGAAAACAAAATTCTTTTTGACAGGTCTGGTCATGGCCGCTGTCGTTTTCGTCTCTTGCGGACGCAGCAATCAATCCAAAGCCTCTTTGGATAAGGAAGAAACTTCGAAAGCAAGTGTAATGACTGTTCAAGACAACAAGCTGTTTATCAACTCTGATTTATATAATATATCAGAGGAGCATGTGATTTTCAGTGCTCACGGGACACCGGGTGCAGACCCCTTGTTCGGTACTGATCATATTGATCATTACCGTACATTGTTTATTAAGGAAGACGGCGGTTTGACCGTCGGTTATGTGGTTAAGACGACCCGCGGCATAACTTTGCAGACTGGAAAAAGTTTTTATTTCTATAATGATTTATGTTTAAAAGAAAGAACCAGAGACTTGTATAACATTATCGGAATGGTTAAAAATGACGGAAGTCTGATTCCTATGAAAATCATGATTGACGGCAAGGACAACCAGATTATGCTGGAATGTAAAGGTGACGAAACGCTCACTTTCGTTCCCTTACGCGGCAATGATAAGGAAATGCAATATACGGTCCAAGAATTAAAGGACTACTGCAATAAACACGGCTTAACCATTCATGCCGTTCCTTATCTGAAATTCTCCGATTAGCTGTTACAAACCAAAGAAAAACCCCTGCCGGTCAAACCGGACAGGGGTTTTTCTTTTTACCGAATCTATTTAGCTATCAGTTCTCTGACACGCTCTTTCAATTTTTCCAAGACATCGGATTTCGGCGTATATTTCTCTTCAAACGGTTCAACCGTTGTCCAGCCGAGATCTTCATAAACCGCCTGAATTTGTTTGACAACGCCCGGTTTCCATCCATAAGAGCCAAAGCACATGGCCGTTTTGTTCTTCGGAGCCAGACCGTGCATATAGGTTACGAAACCGGCAACGCGCGGAAACAGCTGGTTATTTAATGTCGGATTGCCGATCACGACATATTTGGCATCAAGGAAATCAACCATAACTTCAGAAACGTTTTTAACTGCAAGGCAGTGCTTAACCACCGGAATTCCGGCATCCTGGAAAACACTCATGGCCGCTTCCGCCATTTTAGCCGTTGCACCCCACATGGTATCGTAAACAATAACCGCCTTGCCTTCATTTTTGCCGCTTGCCCATTTGCAATAAGCATTAATAATGGCCGTAACTTCTTCTTTTCCGGACCAGATACAGCCATGCGACGGGGCAATCATTTCAATATCAAGTCCGAGGCTTCCCGCCGTATCCAGAGCTTTTTCGGCCTGCATGCCGTAAGGGAACAGAATATTGGCATAATAGCTTTTGGCTTCCTGCATGATGCAATCAAACGGCGCATCTTTAACAAACAAAGCGTCGCTGGCGTAGTGCTGACCGAAACCGTCATTGGAAAGCAGCAGTTTGTCTTCCTTAACATAAGTCATCATCGAATCCGGCCAGTGCAGCATCGGGGTGGTCATAAACTCAAGCGTCCGTTTGCCGATGTTCAGACTGTCACCGGTTTTGACAATATGATAATTCCAGCCTGCCGTATCAAAATGAGCTTCCAACGCCATTTTTCCGGCAGAGTTGGTGACAATCGTCGCCTGCGGCGCCAGTTTCATCAATTCGGGAATATTACCTGAGTGGTCCATTTCAACATGGTTGACGACAATATACTTAATCTTGCTGAAATCCGTCAGGCTTTGGATGCGGGCGATATTTTCATGAGAAAGATAATGTTTTACTCCGTCAACCAATGTGATATTATCGTCCATAATCAGATAAGAGTTGTAAGTTGAGCCGTGCGGCGTGCTGTAGCCGTGGAACTCGACCAGATTCCAGTCTTTAACCCCTACCCAATAAATGTCTTTTTTTATTTCGACAGCATTCATCTGTGTCTCCTTTTACAAATTAACGGTTAATTTTATATTGCTTATATACATAACCTCTAAAAAGGTGATTGACAATCAGAAAATTTAGGCTATAAACAAAAACAATAATCATTATCAGTTTAAAGCAGGACGATTATGAAATATTCCAAACAACGTGAACATATTCTCAAGACCTTACGGGAAAACGTTATTCATCCGACGGCGGATGAAATTTACGCACTTGCCCGCAAGGGAATGCCCTCGCTCAGTCTGGCAACGGTTTACCGTAACCTGAACCAGCTGGCGGAAAACGGCATTATCCGCAGAATAGACGGGCTGGACGGTTCGGTTCACTTTGATCATAACTTGTGCAAGCATTATCATTTTATTTGCACAAAATGCAATAAAGTTTATGATGTTGCTTATGACATCGCTCCTGATTTGGCAGATAAAGTTCTGGCTGAGACAGGATTATTCGTGGAAAGTTTTGACATTTCACTCAAAGGGATTTGTCCGAACTGCAAGAAAAACAACTAAACGTTCTAATTAAGGAGACTAAGACTATGGAACTTAAAGGCTCGAAAACCGAAAAGAACTTAATGGATGCTTTTGCCGGCGAATCTATGGCCCGCAACAAATATACCTATTATGCTTCCAAGGCCAAGAAAGAAGGCTATAATATCATTGCCGACAAGTTTGAACAGACTGCAAACAATGAAAAAGAACATGCCAAACTGTGGTTCAAGCTGCTGCATGACGGTCAGGTTCCCGACACTATCACCAATCTGAAAGATGCTGCTGCCGGCGAAAATTATGAATGGACCGATATGTATGACCGCATGGCTAAGGAAGCTCACGAAGAAGGCTTTACCAAAATCGCTTTTCTGTTTGAGTCCGTTGCCAAAATCGAAAAAGGCCACGAAGAAAGATACAATGCCCTGCTCAACTCTTTGGTTGAAGGTAAGATTTTTGAACGTCCGACCAAAGTTATTTGGGAATGCGCTAACTGCGGACACCGTGTCGAGAGCCCGAAAGCTCCTGAAAAATGCCCGGTTTGCGATCACCCGCAGGCTTATTTCTTCGAATTGCAGGAGCAGTTCTAGCGGCAATTGCTGTTTAAGCAGCATATTTTGCAGAAGCTCGGAGGCCGCTTTACTGCGGTCTCTGAAAAAAACCGTTCAGATGCTGAGTCTGAACGGTTTTTGTTTTTACAAAAAAAGCTCCGTGCAAGACGGAGCTTTCTGCGGTAAAATGGTCTAATTACTCGGCAACTTTTAATTCACCGGCAACAGTTTTGCCTCTTTCGCTCATTAATTCATAGCTGATTTTAGCACCTTCATTTAAAGTTCTCATACCTGCTTTCTGAACTGCAGAAATATGTACGAAAATATCCTGACCGCCTTCATCGGGAGTGATGAAGCCATAACCTTTTTTGTTATTAAACCATTTTACTGTTCCTGTTGCCATTATCTTAATCCTTTTCACAAACAGGTTGATACGTTCGTTATAAATCCCAAAGGATTATAACGTATTAATCCTAGTATAACCATTTTAATATGCAAGAGATTTCTTTAATTGAAACTGAATATTTACATCTCTTGCAATTCGGGCTTTCGTTATTATAATTAAAGTGTTTTGTTAGTTTCTGGTAAGTTTGGAAAGGAAAAATCATGAAAAAATTACTTTACGGTGCAGCGCTTATTCTGCCTTTGGCGATGGCTGCCGCCAATGCCGATGCCTTTTGGCACCGCGATGTTCACCATAACGCGGAAGCCAACGCCGCGACTGTCAACGAAGCCGGCAATCAGGCCGCCCAACCGCAGCAAAAAGATATGAAACAAGGCAAACCCTGCAAAAAATGCGACAAGCATGACATGAAAGCAATGAAAAAAATGCAGAAGCGTAGTCCCGAACATTGGCTGGCCAAAGAAAACGCCGAGATTAACGAGGACTATAACGAAGCCGTTTACAAAATAGGCAAGACCTCCCTGCCCCAGGATGCCAAAGATTTGCTGCTTTCGCAAGCTCAGGCCAATAAAGAACTGGCGTTGAAACAGGCTAAAGAAAAAAGTGACCTAATGATGAAAAATATGGAAGCGAGGGAAAAATTTCGCGACCAGATTATGCAGGAAAAAAGAAACCGCAAAGCCGTCCGCGAGATTGAGGATATTCTTTAAAAAACCCGTTTCCGGCCCGGGTTATCGACTGCTGGCCTGAGAATGACTTGCCTGTCAATAAAAAGTCTGGTAGAGTTTACCGGACTTTTTTTGTGAGGAAAAATGATTGAAAATCAGGAAATAGATTATTCCAAGCTGTCTGAAATTCTGGCCGAAACAGAAGAACCCGCGTTTTTCAAGTGCTTTTTCAACGGGACGGCTTTGCGCAGTCTGAAAGCGGAGAATGCCGTTTTTAACGATTGCAAGATGTCTAACATTGATTTTTCTTATTCCGATTTTAACGGTGCCGTTTTCAGAAACTGTGATTTAAATAACTGTAATTTTAACGGCTGCCGGCTGTTTGATGCCAAGTTTGAAAACTGCAAACTTTCCGGCAGCGATTTTTCCGATACCAGCAATCTCAACTGTGAATTTGAGCAATGTCAGCTATGCTATTGTTTTATGCCCTGTTTTAACTTCAAGAAGCTGACGCTTCGCGAACTTAACTTTAACGGGGCGGAGCTGAACGACTGCGATTTCCGCGATACGATATGGGAAGACTGCAGCATGCGGGAGGCGGTTATCCGCCAATGCCGGTTTAAGGGAGCCGATTTGCGCGGCTGCGATTTGGGCGGTCTGACATTTAGCGAAGCGGCCAACTTAAAGGGCGCTTACATTTCCAAAGCACAGGCCAGCGACATTCTCGCTGCTCTGGCCATTACCGTCCTTTAAGGCTTTACATTATCGTTTTATAAATAACCTCTTGGCAAACAGGCAAAAAGTGTTTATAGTGGCGGCGTGCTTTCCGCATTGGGGCGGCGAGCCTTTAATTATGTCATATTAAAAAAGGAATAAACTTATGGGACTAAAAAACACAAGAGCCGGTAATTATCCGGAGTGGTATCAAAATATTGTCAGCGAAGCCGATATGGCCGAGAATTCTTCCTCTCCCGGATGTATGGTTATTAAGCCGTGGGGATACGGCATCTGGGAACGCATCCGCGATGTTTTTGATGAAAAAATCAAAGAAACCGAACATGAAAACTGCTATTTCCCAATGTTTATTCCGTTGTCTTTCTTTCAAAAAGAAGCCGAGCATGTTGACGGATTTGCCAAAGAAATGGCTGTTGTCACCCATTCCCGCCTGTCAATGAAAGACGGTAAATTAACCCCGGATTCAAAACTGGAAGAACCTTTAATCGTCCGTCCGACTTCAGAAGCGATTATTGCCGACTCTTTTTCCAAATGGGTTAAGTCTTACCGCGACCTGCCGGTGCTGGTTAACCAGTGGGCCAACGTGGTACGTTGGGAAATGCGCCCCCGCCTGTTTTTGAGAACGCGCGAGTTCCTTTGGCAGGAAGGGCATACGGCTCATGCCAACGCCGCCGAAGCCGAAGAGGAAACCAAGCGCATGTTGGAGGCTTATCGCGATTTGTGCGAAAACACGCTGGCAATGCCGGTGCTGGTCGGCCGCAAGCCGGAACATGAAAAATTCCCCGGAGCCGTTGATACCTACTGCGTGGAAGCCATGATGCAGGACGGTAAAGCCCTGCAAGCCGGAACATCGCATTTTCTGGGGCAGAATTTTGCCAAATCGGCCAATATTTCCTTTATCAACAATCAGGGTCAGTCGGAATATGCCTATACGACTTCCTGGGGTGTTTCTACCCGTCTTATCGGCGGCGTTATCATGACCCATGCCGATGACGACGGAATGGTGGTTCCGCCGAAAATTGCGCCTTACCAGGTGGTTATCGTTCCGGTTATCAAAAAGCCGGAAGACAGCGAGGCGATTATGGCTTATATCAACAAACTGGCTGCCGCTTTGAAAACGCAGGCTCCGTTTGCCGAAAAAATTCGTTTGAAAATCGACCGCCGTGACAAAGCTTCAGTTGACAAGTTCTGGGAATGGACCCGCAAGGGAGCGCCGGTTATCTGTGAAATTGGCATGCGCGATGTTGAGGGCAATAAGGTTATGGTTAAGGAGCGGACTAAGCTCGGCACACCGGAAGGCAAACAAATTGTCGGATTTGACGAGTTTGTCGCCTCTGTTTCCTCTCGTTTGGAACAAATGCAGAAAGACATCTTCGCCAAAGCGAAAAACCGTCTGGAGCACAATATCCGCACGGATATTACCGACCCTGCCGAATTCAAAAAATATTTTGCCGAATCGAATGTCTGGATTGAAGACAACAAACAGGGAAAAGTTGCTTTTGTTCGCGGCAAATGGAGCGGTGATCCGGAATCGGAAAGCATTTTGAAAGAAATGAAAATCACCATCCGCTGCATTCCGTTTGACCAGTCCGGTTCGGAAGGAATCTGTCTGCTGACCGGCAAGCCGGCAACCATGGACGTTATTTACGCCCGTTCTTATTAGGAGAAAATAATGAAAAAAGTTATTCTGACTGCAGGAATGCTGCTCTGGGCCGTTCATCCGGCTTTGGCGCAAAGTGCCGATCCGTCTTTATTGATTCACGAGCAGTTTGCCAAAATCGACACCAACGGTGACGGAGAAATTTCAGAAGAAGAATTTCTGGATTATAAAATGGAAGAAACCAAAAAAGTGACGGCTAAAGTTTTTTCCAAACTGGATACGGATAAAAGCGGCGGAATTTCGGAGGAAGAATATTCCCAAACCGTCAGCAACATTATCAACCAGTTGAAAAAACTGTCTCAGAGAATGACACAGTCAAATTAAAAAGGACTATAAAAGAAGCACCTCCGAGAGGGGGTGTTTTTTTATATCTGAAATATCTATAATCTTTAGTCCTACGGAAAACGTCTCCTCATTTTGTATTGACACAGCTCGCCCTTTGTGTTAACCTGTATTCAGGCTTTGATTCAGTTATATCTGCGAGGTGTATCATGAAAACGATCGGTTCTTTTATGAGCGCTCTGTCGGCTGTCTTTCTTGGGGCGGCGGATGCGTGCGCCTCTTTGTCGGACGGAAGACTTTCTTCGGTCACCTCCCTCATAGACACAAGCCAAAACCAAGCCTTTGAATCTCAGCCTCCGGCTCAGGGTTTGCTGACGGCAGACCTTGAACCGGTTCACTCTTTCAAGCTTGCTTCCGTACAATTTATTACCGGCGGCGGCAATCTGACCTTTAATACTCCGGAGTTTCCCGACACCAGTACGGATAACTGCAAACGTTTCGGTTATACCCTCACCTCGTGTTCCGCAGGAAATCCGGCGCTCTTTTGCCCTTATAACGACAAATATTTCAAAGAATGCTGCGACAGCCGCTATCAATATGACAAGAAGGACTGCGCTTATCCGAGTACGGTCAGCGGCGACAGCTGCGGCGGCAAGTTTATGTGTTACTGCGACCGCAGTTTATATCCGGCAGAGAGTTGTGCCGAGCCGATGGTTCCGTCCAGTGACGTTTGTGTTGAAAGCGGAAAAAAATATTATTCCGGCTGCGTCTGTCCGGCAAATTATACGGAGAGCTGTACGGAGGCCAATATGGAAGGCCGGGGTACGGGCTGCACCTTTAACGGAGAAACGAAATATACCGGCTGTCAGTGCAAAGCGGGCTATAACCTGACCTGTGACGAACTTGGCCCAGTAACGCCGGGAGATTACTGCCTTTCCGGCGGGGTGAAATATTACAACAGCTGTAAGACCTGTGAAAACAAATGCACATTGGATGAGTGTCCTGCCGGGGTCAGCTGCACATTGGAAGACTGTTCGGGAAAATATTGTGCGGTCGGCTGTGCAGTAGGAAGTTATGATCTGGACAATTACTGGTGCGGCGGAGCGCTGAGATGCTGGGTCAAACCGTAAAACGGGCACAGGGTCCGAAGAAAGATAAAACAACTGATTAAGGAGAAAGACCATGAACAAGAATTGTAAGATGACAATAGGAGCAATGCTGTTGTTGACAACGGCTTTCTCCGCATTTCCCGTAAATGCCCAGACGTGCGCCGTGCCCCCTACCTGTGAAAGTCTCGGATATGACAAATCCGCCGACGAGTGCAGCGGTCTGGCTCAATTGAAATGTCCGTTCGACCAAAGCAAATATTTTTGTACGGCTTATCGTAATGCCGGCGAAGGGGAACCCATTGCCGTCGGCGATATTGCCTATTCGGACGGAACATATTCTGCCGTACCTATTCCAACTAAAATACCTGTCGGCGTGGTTTACAGTACTTCAGGATTGATTGTTGCTTTATCTCCATATAAAACGAATGTCAATCCAGGCTCAGGTCTGTCTGCTACAGCATGTCAGTCTTTTACCACAAACGGCAAGAATGGGTGGACAAATCCAACTTTGGAGGAACTGCAATCTGTTTATGCCAATAGAAGTAAAGTTGAAACGACTTTAGCGACCTTGTCAGCAACACCTCTGGGGACAGAAAAATATATTTATGATGTTAGTAGTTATTGTCCCGATTATTTAGTGTTTGCTACAGGTAAAACTGATAATTGTAGTAATGGTGCCGTACTTCGTTGCGTAAACACGCTGGCTAAAATTGCCGGAGACACAACACCTACAACTACCTATAAAGTCGGAGACACTTATGTTAAAGACGGTGTTGCTTTAGGAACAGTCGTTTCTGTTGATAGTACCGGACAGCATGGAAAACTGGCAATATCAAGAGGAAGCACGACGTCAACCAGTGAAGCTTCTACCCTATGTAATGGCATGACGGCCGGAGGAGCAATTTGGGGATTAGCTAGTTGTCCGCACGCTTGTCAAATCACACCCGGCGGAACATTTTACACATCGGACTGTGGCTATTGCAGTTGCGTCGGCACATCTGACTATTGTTATTCAGGATCATCGTCCGGTTCAAAAGGTGTCGTCTGCTCTGCACCGTTTTAATAACGCTGTTTGCAAAAAAACCGGGCCTCAAGGCTCGGTTTTTTCGATGACGACTGCTTCATTGGGATTGAGCGTATAAGTTTTATAGCGGATATAATCCCCGGCGTGAAAGGTTTCTCCCTGCGAACGGTAGTCCTTGATATAAATCAGGTTTCCGTTTTCGAGTTCCAAAAACTGGGTATCGAACTGAGTTATCAGCGGAAAGCCCAAAATCAAAAAGGTCGTAAACCGGCAGCGCATGGTAAAATCTTCAACAATGCGGCCGTCTTTATAGCCCGAGAGGATTAATCCGCGGGTAGAAAGAACCTGATTGTTTTCAGGAGCTATCCGGGATGACGGCGTTCCCATCGTGATTTGATAAATTTCATCAGGACAAGCTTTATAAGTCTGGTATCCTTCAACGGGATAACCGTTGCCGACCGCACCGTCAATCCGAAGGTTCTGGGCATATTTATGAGCACCGTCCGCAAACGTAAAAACGCAGCATTTGAACGGAATAAACGTATCCGAAACAAAGGTAACATTTTTATAGACTTTTTTAACCGTAGTTCGGCCATGATTATCGAGCAACAGTTCTTCAGCCCAGTTGTCTTCCTCTTTTTGACAGGAATTCAATGTTACAGCACCGCCCAACAGCAGCAACAAAATAATAAAATTTTTCATAACGTTTAGTTTTAATAATTAAATATTTGAACTGTTTATAGCTTTTTTTACAACGAAAATCAATATTTAAATCTTTCCGGCTGCGATTATATCTTCGAATAAATTGAAAGAAAGAGAGATAAAAAATGCACAAAAATTCCTTATCAGGCTATTTGTTTGCCCTGACGGCGGTTTTTTTCTGGAGTATCAATCTGATTATTGCCAGCTCGTTCGCAACTTCGCTGATGCCGATGGAGATTGCTTTCGGCCGGTGGCTGATTGCCGGAGTTATTCTGTTGTTCATTGCCAGAAAAAATGTCAAAGAGAGTTTTTCCGACCTGCTTCGGCACTGGAAACTGGTTCTGGCGTTGGCAGTTACCGGCATGGTGTTTGACAACACGCTGGTTTATTATGCCGGACGGACAGCCTCGGCCATTGATATGGGATTATTGGACGTTACCGGGCCGATATTCTTGGTTTTTCTGTCCCGCATTTTTCTGAAAACTCCGATTACCGGGCAGCAATGGCTGGGGCTGGCCGTTGCCCTTTTCGGCGTAACGGTCATTATCTTAAACGGCAATTTTACCCGGCTAAAAAACTTTCAATTCGTACCGGGCGATTTTTTAATGCTGTTAAACACTTTTTCTTTTGCCGTATATTCTTTTCTGCAATACAAAAGGCCGCCGCAGATTTCGCAATCAGCCATGCTGGCGGCGACGGCCGTGGTCGGCGCCGTTATTCTTCTGCCGCTCATGCTGCTGACGTCTCCTCCCGCACTGCTGCGCCGTTTTAACGGGGAAGATTTGGCGGTTATTTTCTATCTCGGCGTTTTTAATTCCGTTTTGTCTTATTTGGCTTGGAACAGTGCACTGGCGGCCATCGGCAACGTTAAGACGTCAATTATTTATTATTTGCTGCCGTTATTCAGCGGGGTGGAAGCCTATCTGTTTCTGGGAGAAAAGCTGTACAGTGCCGATTTCATCGGCGGCATACTGGTAATCGGCGGCATTGCCCTTGTCAGCCTTAAGCGCAAAGCGACAAAAAAATAAAGCTTGTTATTTAAATTAATCCCTGTATAGTGGCGCTTGAGATTCTTGCAGCTCTTCTTATTTAAAGATTTTCTTATCAATGGATTTGTTTAGAGTTGGCACTGTTTGTCAAAATAAAGCAGTGTTTTAGATTTTCGTATGTATAAACAATTTATTGAAAGAAAACAAAATGTCAAATTTTGCCGACTTGGGCCTGCCCGAGAAAATTCTAACCGCGCTTAATGCCATTCACTTTAACACACCTACCCCGATACAGCAACAGTCAATTCCCGTGGCGTTGCAGGGACATGACATTCTCGGTTCCGCACAGACAGGCACCGGAAAAACCGCTGCCTTTGCCATTCCGATGATTGTCCACCTGTTGGAAAACCCGTTATCCTGCGCATTGGTGCTGCTGCCGACGCGAGAGCTGGCACAACAGGTTATTTCTGCGGCCCGGTCAATGCTGGAAAAAGATTCCGAAATTGTTTCCGCATTGCTTATCGGCGGAGATTCCATGTTTAAGCAATTGCAGCAGCTGAAACGCAATCCCCGTTTGATTGTCGGCACTCCGGGGCGAATAAACGACCATTTGCTGCATCGCAGTCTGGTTTTAAATAAAACTGATTTTCTGGTTTTAGACGAGACAGACCGTATGCTGGACATGGGTTTTGGCATTCAGCTCGAACAGATTGCCAAATTTCTGCCTGCCAAGCGTCAGACACTGATGTTTTCGGCAACTCTGCCCGTCAATATCATCAGCCTGTCACGCAAATATCTGACCAACCCGGTAAGAATAGCCATCGGTTCGACAACCGCGGCGGCGGACAATATCCGCCAGGAAATCGTCAAAACAAATGATGCGCAAAAATACGGAGAACTGATGAAACAGTTGAAAGAACGCGACGGTTCGGTTTTAATTTTTGTTAAGACCAAATTCGGGGCGGAAAGACTGGCTGCCAAACTCAACAAAGAAAATCAATCGGCCGACGCCATTCACGGCGATTTGCGACAAGCCAAACGAGAAAGGGTTATCGCCAATTTTCGCAAGATGAAAAGCCGTATTCTGGTGGCAACGGATATTGCCGCCCGAGGGCTGGACATTCCGCATATTGAAAGCGTGATTAACTATGACCTGCCGCAATGCCCGGAAGACTATATTCACCGCATCGGCCGGACGGCACGGGCGGGGGCTTCCGGAATTGCCGTTAATCTGCTGACTCCTAAAGATGCTTCTCAGTGGAAGGCCATTTATAAGCTGATGCATCCGTCAGCCAATGCCGACACGAAACCGGCCGTCGGCGAAGATTGCCCGATTGATCTTACGCCGCTGAATGCCGGGCAGTCTCTGCCCAAAAGCAAAGCCAAGGCAAAAGGAAAAAATCCGTTTAAGCCTTATGCCCCGGACAAGAAAGCCAAAAGCCGCACCAAATTCGGGCCGAAAGGCAAAGCAGCTGTCGCAAAAGCGGCTAACGGAAACCGCAGGACAGTAAAACTCCGTAAAAAGGCAGCGTAAAGAAAATCCCCGTATCAACCGGGGATTTTTTTGTGCCAGCCGGGAGCGGCACGGTTATACAGGGGCTGCTGCCTATCGTGCGGATAACACCAGATGCCGCAGACTGTCGGTGTTTTGCAGCCGGTGGTTTCCGGCGTGGTAAAGGGAATGTTTTTTATTTTGCAACGGGCCAAATCGGCAAGTATCCCGGCTTCCATATACTGTCCACTGATGCCGTATCTGTCTGTCCGGGCAATGTGCGGGCTTTGAGCAAAACGGGACCGCAGCCGCTCAAACAATGCCCGATACTGCGGCAAAACAATATTTTCTCCGCCATGCAACAGAGCGGTAAAATCATCTGTCATCAACGGGTTATTCCAACCGCCGCCGAAAAGCAGAAAATATTCCGGCATCATAACGTCTTCCGGAATGTATGACAAAGAATGAAAGAAGACATAACTGCTTAAATATTCAACCGTCCGCAACACATCTTCCGCCTGATAACCGCTGATATCCGGCAGACGGTACCATGACGGGTCTGACGATTTGGGCGGACGGGACAGATAAAAATTTTCGCCGGTTTCGCTGACGGCAGTTTGGTTAAAGAGTTTATCCAGCAAATCGGTTTGGACACGACCTTTTTTGCCGTAACGGCCGTCTTTGTCATAAGGGGCGCCGAAACAGGTTCGGGTTATGGTGTCGGCGAAGTGGTTAAACGGCCCGACGTCCCAGCCGAGAAGAATATCTTTTCCGGCGCCGTTCTGACTGATGAGCGCAATATTTCCGGTGTTTCCGCCATTACAGAATGCAACCGGAAAAACACCTTTCTCCCGCAGGCTCGCGGCCAGGTGAAAATTATGCATGGGAGCCAGCGGGGCACCCTCCCCGCCGTTCATCAGATCGTCAGAACGGAAATCATAAATCACGGGAACTCCGGTCAAATCCGCCAGCAGGTTAGGATTGCCTATTTGCAGCGTATAAGGCGGCAAATCTCCGGCAATGGAAGGCGGAAAATGATCGCAGGTCTGTCCGTGGAAACCGATGGCGTCAACTTCATCTTTCGGCGTATTGCTCCGGGCAAGCAGCTCATTGACCGCCCGGGCGACCAGTGAGGTATATTCGTTTACAGTTTCGGAAAAAAAAGTATCCCGTGCAAAACTTTCCATATCGGCGGCAGTTTGCTTCAACTGTCCGCGCAGGCGGCGAAACCGGTCAGACAATTCTGCCGGATAAGCCAGAGTATGAGCAGCCAAATCGCAAATATTTACCCCGTCAAAGGCTGTCAGGACAACATCGACGGCATCAAGCGAATTGCCGGTCATTACGCCGATTGTTTTGATAACGGACATAAAAATTGTCTCCATAAATGCATTATGGAGACAGTATAGAAGTTTTTTAATTAAAAGTCGGTTAACAGCCCAGCCGCGCCAGACACTCGGTATCCCAGCAGCCGACCGTGCTGATGTTATGCAGATTATGCACGTAGTTGGTAAATTCGCGTTTGAACAGTTTGGCGTCGCCGAACCCCTGGGAAATATATGCCGCGGCAGCCAAGTCGGCATAGGTTTTGGCATCGGGATTGATTGAAGCCAGCACGTTCAGTTTTTTTATCATCAGCTGTTTGTATTTGAAGTTGTCTTCGCCGAGAACTTCCGTCGAGCTGATGTCTTCCATCGTTTTACGAATATTATCGCCGTTGCGGCCAATCTGAAATTTGGCCAGGCTGGCATCATAGTTGACCAGAGCGTCAAAATTTTTGACTTTGTTGACAATTGTCACAGCTTCTGCCTGAGGATATTCATTCTGAAGGGTTTCCAGCAACAGGGAAAAAATATGTCCCTTATTATTTTTGGCCTCTTCAATCGCTTTGATGAAGACTTCACCTTTTGTTTCCTTAACCAGAGCTACCATGACCAACACTCCTTCAAGCCATAATTATATTCGCGTTACGTTATGTTTATAATATAACATATTTTGCGGCCCGGCTCAACAAATTTTTGTAACAAAACTGAAACAATTTCAGAGAATGAAATGACGATGTATAAAATGACGCAGCTTTTTGACCCAGCCAGCATAAAACGGCGAGGACAATTCCGCCGGAAGTTCCTTTTCATCAAAATGATAATAAAAATTACGACTGTCGGTTCCGACCGACTGCGGCATACGCTCGACGGCAATATCCGCCCTTTTGTCTCTGGGTAAGCGCAGCAGACTTAAATTTTCGCAGTGGAGAAGGACAAACCGGCCGCTGCAGCCGTCTTTGGCCCGGACATAAATGACCCCGGAATTGCGCAGATCAACCCGGCCGGAAAAATCCTCTTCAAACTTGACGGCCTGAATGGACGGACAACCGGACAGGTTGATGCTGCCGGCCGCATGAGCCCCGACTTCAACCTTTTGCAGCGCCAAGGCGGAGGCCAGGTCTATCTCGCCTTTGAAACCGTCGGCAATGTCAATATGCTTAATGCCCTGCCGGCGGTTATGTTCGCGGACGGAAATACGGCCGCGGCAGTCATCGCCGATTTCAACATTTTCGGCCAAAACGGAATCAATAAACAGTGAGCCGCGAAAAGAATCTCCGATAATGACGTCTTTCTTGCCCCAATTTTCACTAAGACGGATAACGGCATAGCAGTAATATCCGGTTTTTATCCGGTGAAAACAGGAATCCCGCACATCCAAAATGCCGCTGTAAACATCACCGAGCGTCATTTCAAAGCATTTGCCGCTATGGATGCAGAAAATATCGCAGCGACAGTTATTTCCGAGTTTGATGTTTTGTATATCGGAGCGGGAAAAATTCAGACTGCCGCGAAAGCTGTCGCCGATTATAAGCGTTTCGACAAAGCGGTTGTCTCGCAGATCTATCGCCGCGTGCGAATTGCGGCTGACAATCAGCTTGGAAACGATGGCATGGCTCAGATTCAAACTGCATTTTTTGGCAGAGGAAGGAACTATCAGCTTGCGTTTGCGGAAATTATTCAGAGTTACGGCCAACGTATCGTAATTTTTAAACAGCCGTTCCAGACGGGAAGCCGTCAGTTCGAACGACGTATAGTAAGTTTCTTTCCCGTCGCGTTTAACCACGTTAAGGCTCAGATTCAGTGCGGCCTCTGCCGTCAGACTGTAATGATAACGGCGGACAAATCTTTGAATAACCCGGATATGGTTGCGGTCGTTTTCGGCGCCGCGATACGGCGTTACGGACGAAATTTTTCCCCGACAAAGTTCGATGGTGGCCAACGGCGTGCTGTATTTATCGCGCAAAATCATCAGGCATTCTTTTCCCAGAACCCGGGTTATCTGGTAGCCTTTCTCCAGTTTATACATCACGTTGCCGTCGGCCGCTGTCACTTTTCCTCTCCCGTTTAAGCATTTTTAACGGGGCAGAATGTAAGTTCAAAACCCGTGAATTCAAGGCTTCGGCAAAAAAAATGTCCTCGCGGGCGGATTGTGGAGAGTGAGGCATTTTTATTTGCTTCTTTGGGGAAACTAATGTATCAATAGTGTCAGGAGAAATTTATGCGCCATATTTGTTACTCATCTGAAGTTTATCATCTTGATCCCCGGGATTTGGCCGTGCTTGCCGACAGCCCCAAAAGCTGCAAGGCAGACTGCGCGGACAAGGTTGTTATCCTCATCGGGGAAAAAGACATTTATGATGCGCAGAAACCGGTGATTTATGACACGCTGCTCAAAGGGCGCAGTTTGGTGGAAAAAGCCGTTGCCGACGGCAGGGACTTTATTCCGGTCCGCATTGCCTTTATCTCCCGAACGGCAGCATGGGACTTTGTATCACCGCTCATCCGGGTGCTGCGTTACAAATACAAGGCTTATTCCAGCAATATTTATCACATCAATCCTTTTGAAATCCGGCGGCTTAAAATCGAGCGCAGTTTCCGCACGCCGGAAAATGCCTATCAATTCTCCAACCCCAAATACAAAATGCCCGAGAGCGAACGCAAAAAGCTCTATCGGCAGCTGGCGGACAGCATGCGCCGGAACGGCTATGACGACCGCTTTCCGCTGGATATCATGCTCTGTCGCAATCTGGGCATTCAGGATACCCTTAATCAGGGGCATCACCGGATGGGCGTGGCTATCGACTGCAACATTCAAAGGGTTTCGGTGATGTTTTCCGCCGCCGGGCAGGCGCCGCGTTTTCTGCATCCGTTTTTCAAAATAATTGCCCGCTTTAATTTGTGGTTTAAACATTTGTTCCAAAAATGAGACTGTCTGATGAAGAAAATTATTCATGTGTCAAACTTTAACTTAATCCGGCTCAAAGGATGTTTTCAGGTCGGTTTCCCGTTCAAAATCTCCAACGGGCTTATTCGCAACGGCTATTCGGTGCTGAATTATCCTGACCGGGATTTGTGCCGGATGTTCGGTTTCGGACACATGAATTTTATCGGACGGAACAGACTGAACAAGCATTTAATCAACTTCTGCAAAGTTACCGAGCCGGATGCAATTTTAATCGGGCATGCCGATTTAATCAGCAATGAAACCCTGTTTGAAATCAAGCGGCTGTTTCCGGCTCTAAAAATCATGCAATGGAGCTGTGACTGGATTGTTCCCGGCTATGCGGAAAGAAACATCAAAGCGGTTTCTTCGCGTCTGGAAGCGGTTGACATGACGCTAATCAGCACCGGCGACCGCAACCTGCTGCAGCAATTCAAGCGCCCCGGAAAAGCGGTCGGCTATCTGCCTAACATGGCTGACGACAGTCTGGAAACCGGGCGGGCTTTCGAGCATAAAGAGCTTCCCTATGACATAATGCTGTGCGCCAATACCGGGAAACGCCAGTTTTGCGGGCAGGACGAGGAACTGGAAAGCATTATCGACGAAGCTGACCGGAGAGTGCCCGGGCTCAAATGGAAACTCGCCGGCATTAAGAATACGCCGGCGCTGAACGGCTACGCCTATATTAAGGCGCTGGGCGAGAGCGCCATGGGCTTTAATCTCAGCCGGCTGAACGATATTTATCTTTACAGTTCGGATCGCATGGTACACGCCATGGCCAACGGTCAGCTCACATTTTTGGATCGCCGCAACGGATTTCAGGATCTGTTCGGCGAAGAAGAAGCCGTATTTTATGAAACGCCGGACGAATTTTATGACAAGCTTAAATTTTATAAAAACAATCCTCCGGCCCGCATGAAAATTGCCGCAGCCGGACATGAAAAAATTCATCGGGAATACAGCAATGTCGCGGTTACCAAATATATGGCGGAATTGCTTTTCGGCGAAAAAACTTCGGCTCTCCGCCCCTGGCAGATTTTGTTAAAGGACTGAGACAATGGATTACAATCACCGGACGGCCGCAGAACTTTGGCAGCGCTTTGCCGAACGGCATCAGGCGGAAATGACGCCGGCCATTCTGAAAGCCGGAGAATTCGCTTTAGAAGCCCACCGCGGGCAAAACCGCAAAATTGATTGTCTGCCCTATGTTTCGCACGTTTTTGACGTGGCGGAAATTCTGCTTGGCTGCAAGGCATCGGAAAATCTGGTCATTGCCGGTATTTTGCATGATATTCTGGAAGACACGTCCCAAACGGCCGATGACATCCGTGCCCTGTTTCCAGCAGAACAAGGCGAAGCCATACTGCATATTATCATGGCCGACAATGAAAGCGATAAGGAGGCTCCCTGGCAGGAACGGAAAATGGAAACCATTCGTTATGCCGAAACGACGGAAGAAACCGACGGACTTCTGCTTATCTGTGCCGATAAAATTTCTAATCTGAATTCAATGGTCTGCGGTTTGGAAAGCGGCGGCAACCTGGTCTGGCATTATTTTCACAGCCCGAAAGACCGCCAAATTTGGTATTATGAAACACTGTACAATATTTTTCGCCAAAAGCTCACGACTTACGACTGTTTGCTCAAGCGTTACTTTAACCTTCTAAACCTTATCCGGTAGCTTAATAGCGGATAATCTGATTTAAAATCGGATCGCGGTCAATAAACTGCAGAGCACGGGCGAAACTGTCCGGTTCGCTCAGTACGGTGTAATAATTGGCTTTAATTCCGGGTGCCATTTGCAATGCATTGATAAAGTCTTCCTTTGACAGAGGATCCTGCTTGACGTAATTGAAAAAGCCGGTAATTGACAGGATATCCCGGACATTGGCCGTGCTGGGATTATTTTGCAGCAAGGCACAAAGATAAGTCGCAACTCCGACCTGAAGACCATGCATCCGCGGCCGGCGGGAAACCGCATCCAGCCCGTGAGAAATCAAATGCTCCGAACCGCTGGCTGGACGGGAACTGCCGGCAATTTCCATGGCAATGCCGCTGGTCAGCAGCGAATTAACCAGACTGCGCTGGAAAGACGGTTCATTGATATCGGTGCTGTGTTTGTTAAACAGCAACGTCAGCGAATTGTAAGACAGCAGCGACGCAAAGTCGTTGTAACGGTCAAGTTTGCGTTCGGCGGCCTGCTTCCAGTCATAGAGAGCGGTAATTTTGGAGACCATATCCCCTACTCCGGAATAAAGGCATATCTGCGGCGATTCACGAACGACTTCCAAGTCAGCGACGACGCCGAAAGGAATGCTGGCTTTAACCGTCTTTCGCTTACCGTCAACAATCAACGAAGAATTCGGACTGCAAAAACCGTCGTTGGAAGTGGACGTCGGAACCGAAACAAAGGGCAGCTTGAGCAGATGAGCGCTGAATTTGGCAAAATCAAGCGCCTTGCCGCCGCCGATACCGACGATGACTTCGGCCGCTTTGGGCAGGCTGAAAGTTATTTTGGTTATTTCTTCAATATTGATAAAACGCACGTCCTGTTCATAAACCGCTTTAACGCCGTTTTCCTCCAGCCCGGGATAAAGACGGTCGGCCAGAAGGCGCTGGATTCCCTCGCTCCAGAAAATAACGGCATTGGTAAGATTTTTATCGGCGAGATATTTGCCGATTTTTTTGACCTTGCCGTCACCGATTTTCAAAAGGTAGGGAATATTAATCTGTTTATTGGTATAGAGCGGATACAGCATTTCAGATCTCCTTTATACAGCGGCAGACATCGCGAAAGTCGGCGAAGGGTTCGGTTTTAATGTTTTCACGGCGGCAGAGGTCCAGCAGGCGCTTTTTGGCAAAGACCACATCGGCTTCCCGCGCCGGCAGAATGTCAGGCGGCCCGTCTCCGGCAAAAACAACCCGAAATCCCCGTTCTTTCAGATTTTTAACGACAGCGGCCTTTGAGACGCCGATATTGTCGTCATAACACGGGTGATCTTCCGGCAGGCGTTTCATTACCAGGCCTGTCTCAACGCTGTAATCGCAATGGTTTGTCACCAGACAAACCCCGTATTTGCCGATAAGCCCGCCGATAAGCAGGTTTATATACCAATCGCAACCGGCAGAGCAGATGTAAACGGGAATTTTTTTGGCATGGCAAAGCACAACCGTTTCGGGAAACCAGGAATCCAGAGGTATATTTTTAACAAAAGCAGGCAGATCAGGCAAACCGCGCAGCCGGCCGAACATTTCATTTAAAGCGTCAAAATGTTTTTTGCGGCCGGAAAGATATTCGCGCCAGGGTTCAAGCATTTCATCGGTAAAATAGCGCCCGGCTGCCAAAGTGAAAAAATCATCGGCACTGACCGTTCCGTCAAAATCGCTTACCAAAGCCCATTGTTCCGCCATTGTCCGTCCTTTCCTGTTAGGTAGTTAGATTATAAGTGCATCCGGTTATTTTTCAAGTTTTTTTCATCAGCCTCTTGTTTTCGGCTTTATGTCTTCCTAAATGAAACTTAGAAAGAGTTCATTATAAAATCTGGAGGATTGTAAAATGAGAAAAGATCTTATGAATAATAATCAACATCATTATCTGAACGAATTGAACTTTCCGACCAACCGCGATTTGAAAAACCTGTTCGGCAGCTTTTATAATCTGCTGGACCTGCCGGAAAGCCGGGATGTTTCAAGCTGGAACAATTTCGAGCCAAAGCTGGAAGTTAAAGAAAACAAAGAAAGCGTAAACGTTACCGCCGAAATTCCGGGCATGAACGAAAACGACATTGACCTGCAGCTTTCGGAAGACGGTTATCTGACAATTTCCGGCGAGAAGAAAAATTCATATGAAAACAAGGAAGGAGGAAGCTATTTCTCCGAAATCAGCTACGGTTCATTCAAACGCACCGTCTCCCTGCCCTGGGATTTGGACTTTGACAAAGCAGACGCCAGCTACGACAACGGTTTGCTGAAAGTCTATATTCCGAAGAGCAAAGAAGAAAAAACCAAAGTAAAAAAATTAAATGTCAAAAAAGCTTCCAAATAAGTAAGCCGGATTAACAAGAAACGAAAAAGCCTGACAGCAATCTGCCAGGCTTTTTCTTAATGATCCCTTAAATTTCAAAGTCTAAGTTCTCATAGAAATCAAGCGGGATAACTTTGCTCTCGCCTTTTCCGTATGAGACTTTGACCTTATCTCCGGGTTTGGTCCATTTCAGTTCCGGATAGAATTCCGTACTTCCGGTAAACTCAATTCCTTTGACCTCGTTGAACAGAATGTAATAAACATTACTTTCCTGAACGATGGCGCGGACGGTAAACTGCCGTGTTTCCTTGTTGACGTCTCCGTCTTTAATCTTATCCTGATATGTCTTTTTCAACATACGCAGATAAGCGGCTTCGGCATCCTGTTTGGAAACACCGCTGCCAACGGCCTGACGGTTGTTGACTGCCAGAAAACAATAACCGACCACATTTCCCGAACTTCCTTTCATAGTCATGAAATAAGTCGGAATACCGCGGACATTGTACAGCACCGGAAAATTGGAACTGTACTGCGCCGCTTTGGCAAAAGGCTGGTCATCGGCAATACGCATCGCCTCGGTTTCATTGATACCGATCACGCGGTAAAATTTGGCCGCTTTGGTACGGGTATCAACCAACATAAAACCATTGGTACCGTTATCGGCTCCGGCAGACTGAATACCGGTGTACCAGAAACTGCGTCCTTCGGAATAAACCAAAGTCGTTCCCGGTGTCGGTTCCTGAACGCCTATCTGTGCCCAAACGGCATTCCACCATCCGTCTTTATATTCGCCCCAGCATCTGATCTGGTCTTCAATAAAGCTCTGCGGCTGAATACGGTCTATCCAGGCCGGCGCATCTTCAATGCTGTAAGCTTTGAGTTCCCCCGTCTGAGCATCAACGGTAATCGGCCCCTCGGATTCTTCACCGCCGAAACCGATTTTCTGGTCGTAGGATGAAAGAACCCAATAAGGATTTCCGTTGCCGTCAATTTCAAAGCAGTGATCATTCAAACCTTTGGAAGCATAGCCATTGCCTTTGATGTGGCGTTCAATGTCATCACCGAAGCGTCCGCTTTCCAGATATTGAATGCGCAGCTTCTGTCCGTTAACTTCCGTTACCAACCAGCGTCTGGTAGCATCGGTCGCGTCAACGATAATGTAACCCGGGGTATGGCCGTTGCGGAACCATTTCCAGAAGGAACGATGTTCCAGCGGGGCTACCCAAATCAGATCATTGTTAAAAACCAGCTTTTTACCGTTGTTAATGGTAAATTCTCCGGTAATGTTCTGAATGGTCATATTACCGACTTCTACACGCGAACCTAACCCTAAGTCTTCACCGAGCTTGTCTTCAGCAACCTTGCGGGCCAGTTTACCGTCAACCGAAATCATTTTGGAAACCGGTATCGGATGAACATCGGCATTGAAGACGCTGTCGGGGACGGTTTCCACTTTCAGACGTTTATAATATTCGTCAGCGTGGAACATTTCCCAGCTCTGAAAACCGGCAATAAAAAAAGCCAAGACGGTGATTCCGGTCGGAATAAAGCGCCAGGCATACTTTATCTCATAGTCGCTGTCATCTGCACAAAAGGCAAAATGAAGACCGGCGCCGGCTAAAGATACAATAAACGCCTCAATCCAAACACCTTCAAATCCCCACCATTGGAGAACCGGCAGAGTGTTGTAGTTAATAACTCCGAATAAAACAAATACAACGGCGCAAAGAATGCTCCATGTCGTTTTATACTCTTTGTGAAAACTCAGAACCGCAAACAAAGCGGTAAAACCCAGTGTTAATGCAATGTAACTCATACGTTTTTTTTGTTTAATATATTAATAATAGAAAATTCATTATACTGTTTTAGATTTTCAGTATACCTCATTTTCGGACATTTTACAATAAATTTTGTACAAAAAGATTTTTACTCCTGCGTTCGTATGAGAACAGCATTGGAAATCAGAATTATGGCGCCGCCGAGCAATATGTTCCAGGTCAGCGGTTTGCCGAGGAACATCCAATCCAAGAACAACCCGGTTACCGGTTCCAAAAGCAGAAGCATACCGACAATTACCGGGCTGACATTGCGGTTGTTGGCAAACAGCAGCAGATTGGGCGCCACATAAGAAGCTAATGTGTAGATGACAAAATAAAGCCACAGCTGCGGCGGCATTTCCAGGCTGAATATCCGGACGCCGTTGAATTCTGGCAAAATCCTTAAAATCCAATAGAGTGCAAAAACGGGTATCAGCGTATAAACGCTGGCCGCGAGAAATGTTCCGGAAGGCGATACATTCTGCCGACTGAAATATTGAGCCACAATCAGCCATAAAGACAATCCGACACCGCCGAGAACCGCGAGAAGAACACCCCACGGCGATAACTCCGTCCCGCCGCTCGGATTGATAAGAAACCACAGGCCGACAATCATACAGCCGACCAGAAACCAGTTCAGCAGCGTCTGGCGGCGGCGAAAATAAAAGCGTTCGATCAAAATGGTCCAAACCGGCTGCAAATAAATCAGCAATACGACCAATGTAACCGGAATTTTAAGAAAGATCGGCGTATATTGTCCCAGCGTTATGAAAAACAGAGCGGCGGCAAACAGAAATTTCATTTTCAAAGGTATGCGCCAAAGCTTATGCAAATCACAGCGGGCAAAATAAGCAATAAACAAAACGGAAAGCAGATTCGGATAAATCATCAGCTCAAACAAAGATGCTCCGAGGTTTGACAAAACCTTGGCTCCGAAAATGACGCCGCCGTCAAGAATGCCGCTTAACGCGAGATACAAATAAACCATTTTTCCTCCGCAGAGGAATATAATTACTCTTTCACGTTTTTCATCTGCTCACGGTACCAGTCAGACCAATGCCGTTTATCAATGCGGAGTTCGCGGACAAGCGGTTTTCCGTCTGCAAGGGCAAATTCCAGCTGCATCAGCGGCCGGGTGCGGTTTATCATCCGTTCAAGCTGCGGCGCAACATCTTCCGGAAGGTAGAAACGGTAAACTTTTTCAAATTTATTCTTCGGACAGGTTTGTCCGCCGAATGTTTTACAATCCGTTCGCGTCCAGTCAGGCTGCAATTCCAAATAATGCCCGGAAATCAGACTGCGGGGGTCATACCCCTCTACCGTTACCATAACCCGCGGCGCGGTCAGGCTGAGGTATTGCAGACCAGCCGTCCATATCAGGAGAACGACTATCGGAAAAGCCAAAGCCGGCAAAGCCCAATTTTTTCTAATCATGATTTTTCTCCCCGACATTATGCAGCAAACGGCGCCGTACCTTTTGCCAGACGACGGCTATCGCGGCAAAGGCCAGCCCGGAGACAATCAGTCCCATTCCGGTTGACAGTATGGAGCCGAAGACCTCAAGGTAAACACCAAAAAAGCGCAACGCAATCAAAACCGTGCTTACATTCAGCAAACGCGGATAATTGTGCCGGTATGCATAAATTCCCGCCACCGACAGCAAAGCAATCATCATCAGGGCGGAAGTTTCATCTTCCCAGGCGGGCAGCATATCCGTCAAAAAAGCATAAACAAAGATGACGGCAGCCGCGGCTATTCCCGGCCGCAACGAAGTTTTCCGGCAAGCGAAAGCGAACCCGGCCAGCGCAAGTGCTGACAAGCCCCAAACCGTCCAACCGAGTGAAACATTATCCGTCCGAAAACAGGACCAATCTTTCAAACTGAAAGCATCCAGCACAAAAGCGCAAAATGCAAAAGCAAAAACGGTCAGATGCCGCCAAGCCTTTTGAATGGCCGGATGCGGCAGCATTTGCAGCAGGCGGTAAAAGACCAGCATGGCAAACAGGCCGCTCCAGATACCGAAATTAGCATTGCGGTCAAACAACCGGTCAATGAAATCGGCAAACCAGCGATAATCAGACAGGCGGTCATACAGCGACAGGAAAAAGCCAATAAACCACAAACCGGGAAACAACGGCTTGCTGCTCAGGAACAGAAGGGGAAAAGTTAAAACCGACCAGAAGAGCAAAGCGCTCAATCCATGCGCCGGCAAATGATATATCTGCCCGACCAGGCCGATTGAACCGAGAACAAGCAAGGCAAAGGCCGTCAACAGTGCCTCGGCGGCCAGGTTCCTTCCCTTTCTGCGGCTGTGCCATACTCCCCATGCAGCCGTACAAAGAAGAGCAAAATCGACGCCGAGTTTAACTGCGGCGGGAATGGCCTCCCAATTGGCGGCAATGACGGCAATCACACCGATGCCGATACAAAAACAGCTTAAAAACAAAAGCGCATGATAAAGCATCGGGCGCCTGACGTTGTTTTCATAATCGGTAATTTTCTGCTGCTGTTCCGCAGTAATCAGACCGCGTTTTTGCCAATCCGACAATTTTGAGTAGATATTCATTTTTTCTTCCTATTTATGAGACCTGACAAATTGTAGGCGACGATTAATTATATAGCAACGAAATTTTAAAAATATTAATAAAGAGTTAAAAACCGTGGTATAACCTGCGCACCGCGATTGACGGAAATTTACGCCTAAGTTAAAAATACTCTGTCGACAAATATATTTTTAACCATGGTAGTAGATTGATGAAATTTAAAATTTTCAGCTTCAAGAGCATTGTTACCTATCTGACAATGGTTTCTTTCTACATTGCGACCACGCTTTCGGCCTTTGCGGCACCCCTGCCCCCGATAAGCCTGGCCCAGATGTACAGCCTGGCTTCACAAGGGAATGTCAGGGCTCTGCGTGCTGCCGTTCAGCGCGGAATGAACATTGATGCGACCGACAGATACGGCAACACCGGCCTGTGCCATTCAATCTACCAAAACAATTATACGGCATATAACGCTTTTCATGCTTCCGGCGCAAATCCTCGGCATCCCTGCATTCAGAACATTCCGCCGCAGCAATATGATTATTTCATGGCCTCGAGCCGGGCAACGCCGGTAACCGCTACGCCCCGCGACGCCTATAAAGAATTTGCAGACGGCGAATTCGTCTTTTCAACCACAACCTGGGTTATCGGCGGCCTGCTTCTGGCCGGCGGCATTGCCGCAATTGCTCTGAGCGGCGGCGGTGGCGGCAAAAAACACCATTACTATTTTCCGCCGAATGACAGCTTTACGCCGACGGACGACAGTCTGGGCGCTTTTGTCGGTACGGAAACGCCTTCCGCTCCCGAAAACAGCCCCTATACGCCGGTAAAAATCACCAACGGCGAAAATGACAGCAACTTTACGCTGAGCAATGATTCTCAAATCAAAGTGGGTGATGAAACCAAAAATCTGGTTGACGTGATTAACCTGAACGACTCCGTGCTTGATTATACCAAATATATTCAGGTCGGAATGAAAGCGATTGACGGCAATCAGGTCGTCAACGGCAAAATTCCCCTGACCGGCACCGAAGTCGGCGCAACAATTACCCTGCAGAACAATACCGCCGGCATGGTGGCACTGCATAACTCTAACGCCATAAACAACAATACGCTTAAAATTATCGCCCGCAACGGAACGCTGGGCATGATTGCCAGTGATAAATCACTGGTGCGCAACAACGGAAACATAGACATTGCCTTTCAGGGCACTACCGCCACCGACCAAGTGGACGGCATGTATGCCGATACCTCCTCCACCGCCATCAATGACGGAAAAATCACCGGAAACGCTGCGGTTGACAGTGTTGCCGGTACTTTAATCGGTATGCAGGGACGTTTGATTAACCAAGTGCAAAATCCGGCCGGCACCATTCCGACCCAGCTGATTAACAACGGTAATATTTCCCTGAGTGCCGCAGCAACGCCCGACAAGACAATTTCTACCTCTCTGGTCGGTATGGGCAGCTTTTTGGAAAAGGCGTTTCTGGAGGGAACAAAGCTGCTGCGCCGTACCGGGTTTATTGAAATTACCAACGCCGCCAACGGCGTCATTGATCTGAACGTCAATCTCGGCGACAGCGGTACCTATGATTCGACGCAAAGCAATCTGCTGAACGGAACCGGAGGCATTGTCGGTATTCGCTCAGACGCTCATACCACAGCAACAAACAACGGCGCCATCCGCCTGACGATTGCGCCGGAAAGCACCAACAACATTACCAATTCCCATGCCGGAATGCTGTCGGTACACGGCGGAACAATCGTCAATAACAAAGAAATCACGGTCACCGGAGGAATCGGCGGCTACGGTATGCTGGGTGTTCGCGGCGAAGGAACCAACTCCGAATTCAACACCCTTAATCCGACCATCGTCAATTCCGAAAGCGGAACCATCAGCGTCAACAGCACAGACGGTTTCGGCATGGCAACCCGGCACGGCGGAACCGTTGTCAACAAAGGCACAATCAAAATGCTGGCCAAAGGCACCGGCCTCCAGATTAACGCCGGAACCGGAACAAACAGCGGCACCATAACACTGAGCAACGGCGGCGACGGCATGACCATCCGGCAGAACGTTACGACGGAAGCGGGAACGGCCAATAATGCCAGCAGCGCCAAAATTCAAAATACGGAAACCGGCGTGATTGACATCAAATATGCCAACGGTTCCAACGGTATGTTTATTGAAGACGGCACTGCCGAAAACAACGGCTCAATCAAAATCAACGGCACCGACAGTACGACAACCGAAGCTTCCTACGGCATTCATGCTCAAAACGGCACCATGCTTAACACAGGATCGATTGACATGGACGTTATTCTTTCCGGCGATGCCGACTCTTACGGCATGTATGGCGAAAATTCGGCCTCGGCCACCAACGCGGCTACGGGTAAAATTACTTTCACCCGCAAGGGCACCGGCATGTACACAACGCAGGGAACCAATACCAACCACGGACAGATTGTCATGAACGGTATCGGTTCAACCGGTATGGCTTCCGAAAGCGGCGCCGTTCTGAACGGCAAAACCGGCTCAATCCAATTGGTCAGCGGCACGGGCATCAAATCGACCTCCGGCTCCGTTACCAATCAGGGCTCAATTAATATTTCACAGGGTGAGGATTCTGTCGGCATATCTTCCGGCAGCAATGCGGTTAATGACAAAGACGCTACGATTCAAATTACCGGCGCCAATTCGACCGGCATTTCGGTTGAAGAAAATGCCACTGCGGTCAACCGGGGCACCATTACCTTAACCAGCACTCAAAACAGCAAAGAAAACTATGGTATGATTTCCGCCGGCGGTGAACGGGCCCAGATTGACAATGACGGAATTATCAACCTGAACGGCTATGACTATGCGGCCAGCAAAGAAGTCGGCTACGGCATGTCTATCGGCGACGGACGGGCCAATAACAACAACACAATCAACATCAACCGCATGTATGGTTACGGCATGGCCTCTACCGAAGGTACACTGACCAATAACGGAACAATCAACCTGACCAACGGCGGATACGGCATTATGGGCGAAAGCGGCGAATCGTTTAACAATAAAGATGCAACAATTACCATTACCGGAACGCCCAATATGCAAAATTCATACGGTATGTCCATGCAGGACGGAACGGCCAAAAACTTCGGGCAAATCGACGTTACCGGCGGTTCGGTCAACTCCGAAACCTACGGTATCTCCGTCAACGGCGGCAACGGACTGAATCACGGTCTGATCAATATGCATTCAGACAATGCGTTCGGCCTGTTTGACGAAGGCGACGGCGAAATCACCAATGTTGCCGGGGGAACAATTAACCTGTACGGCAATAACTCCGTCGGTATGCAGACCACAAGCGGCAAAGCCGAAAATTTCGGCACGATCAACATCGGCGTTGACAACGGAACCGGGGCAATTGTCGGCGGCAGCGGCAGTACGGGCATGATCGCCGGTGACGGAGCAACGGCCATTAACTCCGGACATATCAACATGAACGGCAACAATGCCGTCGGCATGACCGCAAACGGCGGAACCGTCATCAACGACAAGAGCGGAACTATCACCCTAAACGGCGGCAACGGTACCATTTTCACGACAACGAATGACGGTACGGCCATCAATAACGGTGATATCGTCATTAACGCCGAAGATTATACTCTGTTCAGCACAACGGACTCCGACGAAGGCAATTTCCAAAATAACGGCAATGTCACGGTTGGCGCCGGAGGTTCCAAAGTTATTATCGCCGGAGACGGAAACAATATTACCAACAGCGGTAAAATTGACCTGAACGGCAAAGACGGCTTTATCATCTATACCAAAGGGAACGGTTCGGTTACCAACAACGGTACGCTGGAAATCGGCGAAGACAGCAGCAACTCGCACGGCATTTATATGAGCGAAACGGCTACGGGAACAGTTTTGAACGACCTTAAAGGGATTATTAACGTTAAAGGAACCAATTCTTCCGGCATGACTCTGGCTTCGGATACCGACACCGTCAGCATTACCAATAAAGGAAAAATCAATGTTGACGGAACCGGTTCCAAAGGCATTACCTCTACCAAGGGCGGAACCGTCAACAACGAGGGAACGATTACCATTGCCGACGGTTCGGCGGCTATTGAGGCAGCCGGCGGAACGGTCAACAACAAAGCCGGCGCCAGCATCACAACCGAGAAAGACAGCAGTGCCGACGGCATTAACATTTCCAGCAACGCAAACAGCGGGGCAACGGTCACCAATGACGGAACGATTACGGTCAACGGCAGCGGCAGTGCCATTAATTCTTCCATTTCTGCTACTTCTCCGGCCGAAACGTCAAACACAATAAACAACAACGGCGTCATTACGATTACCGGAAACGGCAACGGCATTTGGGCCGACACGGCAACCGTTACCAACGCCGCAGGTGCCCGCATTGAGGTCGGCGGAAGCGGTTACGGCATACGCGCGTCCAAAGGCAGCATTACCAACAGCGGAACGATAACGGTTTCCGGCTCAAACGGAACCGGAATGTCCGGTGGCGGAACGCTTGTTAATGATAAAACGATTACCGCATCGGGAAGCGGTTCCAAAGGTATGGAAGTAACAACCGGCGGCACGGGAACCAATAACAAGGACATCACCGCCAGCGGCAGCAATTCCTCAGGCATTTATGTCAACGGCGGAACGGCCGACAATATCGGAACCATTATCTCCAGCGGCAACGGTTCTTCCGGTATCTATGCGGCCAACGGCGAAGCCTACAATCAAACGACGATTTCGGTTGCCGGCGAAGGTTCCATCGGAATGACAGCTAGCAGCGGAACCGTAACCAACGGCAAAACGGTTCAGGTTCCGGTTTTGGACGAAGACGGAGAACCGGTTCTCGGCGATGACGACCAGCCCAAATATGAAGAAAAGGATTTGCCCGGCACCATTAATGTTGTCGGCAGCAATGCCGCTGGTATGAAACTGGCAGGAAGCGGCAAAGTCATCAATAACAAAGGCGCAACAATCAACGTCTCGGGTGCCGGGTCAACCGGTATTTGGGCGGCCGGTTCGGGAAGCGCCGTCAACAACGGAACAATCAATGTTTCCACCGCAGATACGGCAGCTTCGGGCATGAGGGCTTCAACCGGCACCGCAACCAACAATGCAGCCATTACCGTTACCGGAAACGGTGCGCAAGGTATGTATGCCGACGGCGGCAATGTTGTCAATGCCGCTTCGGGAACGATTGACCTGAAAGCCGAAAATACGGTCGGTATTTATGTGGCCAACGGCAGCGGCAGCAATTTGGGAACCATCAATCTGGGAGGCACCGGCGCCATCGGTCTGCAGGCAGACGGAGGAACAGCCACCAACTCCGGCAGTCTCAAAGTCAGCGGCACCGATACGGTTGGCTTATACGCCAATGGGGGAACCGTGGTCAACAGCGGAACAATCGAATTCAGCAGCGGCGATGCGGCTGTTTTGGTTGACGACGGAATCGGACGCAACGACAAAACAATTACGGTTACTTCCTCCAACCTTGAGGCTATGCGTGCCGACGGCGGCGAAGCCGTTAATGCCAGCGGCGGAACCATTACGCTGAACAGCTCGGCCAATAACTCTACGGCCATGTATGCCACCAGAGGAAAAATTACCAATAACGGTACTATTGCCCTCAACGGAAGCAGCGGAATCGGTATGATAACAGAGGCGGAAGGAACTGCAAACAATACGGGAACCATTAACGTCAGCGGGGCAGATTCCGTCGGTATTCTGGCTGACGGAGGAACAGCTACAAACAGCAGCGGTACCATTAATGTTACCGGCAGCAGTTCATTCGGCATGAAAGCAACCGAGGGCGAAGCAATCAACAATGCTACAATTAATGCCAATAACAATATCGGCATGTTCGCTGACGGCGGAATTGTTACCAACGGCAGCAGCGGAAAAATCAATGCCGGTTCCGGCGCTTCTTACCTGATGCTGGCGGAAAACGGCGGCACGGCAAATAACAAAGGCACCCTCACCTTCAGCGGTTCAGGCTCTGCTTTGCAGGCCAAAGGGGCTACCGTCAACAACACAGGTTCAATTACCGCGACCGGCAGCGGAAACGGCATGGCGGCAGACGGAACATCTTCCGCCGGAGCGAATGCTGTCAACAGCGGCACCATTACCGTCAACAGCGGCAAAGGCATGATTGCAACCTCTACAACGATAGATACGACAGTCACCAATGCGTCTGGCGGTGTCATCACCGTCAACAGCAACGGCGGTGTCGGCATGTATGCCGACGGATCGCATGCCCGCGCCATTAACCTCGGTACCATTAACATTAAAGGAACTTCGTCCACTTCTTACGGGATGAAGGCCGTCAACGGCGGTTCGGTTGAAAATGCCGGAACGATTAATATGGCTGCCGGTTCGGCCGGAACAGGCATCTATGTTGACGGGAAATCCACTTTCTACAACAATGCTTCGGGTAAAATCGTTTTTGCCGGCGGACAAACGCAAAGCGGAACCATTACCGGCGACACCTCGGCCGGCAGCGTTGACATTTGCGATGACGGCGGCAGCTGCGCCAACAAGTTTATTCATCTGGAACAAGGCGCAACTCTGCAAAACAGCGGCACTATGGTAACGTCCGCCTCGTTCAAACTTAACGAAATGGGCGGCGGCAGAGTTCTGCTTGCCTCAACCGGAACAATGGTCGCCGGCAACGAAATCAGCGGCGATTTATATGCCGTCAGCGACCGGGCGATGCTGGAACAGGGACAGAAAGACGTTTATGTTAACCGGAATGCTTTGACGGCCAGTGAAATTGACGTCAACCTGATGTCTGCTTCGCCGATGTGGGAAGTCTCTCTGGTTGACAGCGCGGAAGATTCTGCCGACGATGCGGCGGCGCAGGCTGAAGACGAGCCGGCCGTCGAACAGCCGACAGTCAAAGACGAAGATGAGGCAGACAACGACAGCAGCACTTCCGACAAACCGTCCAGCGAAAAAGACATCGTTTATAACCGTGTCGCTTTCTCGAATCTGGTTAATAATGCCAGCCAGGCGGCTTATCTGGAAAGCAATTATGCTATCCGCAACACAATTTATGACGGTATGATTACGGCCGGCAGCATGGAAGAATTCAATCAGGCTTTATACAGTAATCTGGGGCTTGACTTAATTCCCAATTTTGCCAAACAAAATATGGATATTCTCCGCAATGTCAACCGTCAGGTCAACAGTGCCGTCTTCAACAACAATGACACGAAAGAATTCCGTGTTCATGTCGGCTATGACTATTTTGAGCGCGAACAGGACGGCACCAACGGCCTGAGCGGTTATGAAGACGAGGCCCACACCGGTTATGCTTTGTTTGACAAGAAATATAACGCCAACTTCCGTTACGGCCTCGGCGCCAGCTTCACCAAATACAGCAGTGATTATGACAACGGTGCGGAACGTGATGAAGTCATTGCCCAAATTATGGCACCGTTGATTTTCGAAACCGACAGCACCAAGGTTGTTTCGATGCCGAGAATCGGTATGGGCTGGGGTGAATATACCCGTTATGACCATACCGGGGAATATAAGGCCGATACCCGTAATTATTACTACGGTATCACTAACGAAGCGCGCCATGAACTGGATATGGGCCTGCTGACGTTGGAACCGGTGGCCGAATTCAATATTATCGGCCTGTATCAAGGACGCACCAAGGAAAATATCCGGGTTGATTCCGGCAATAACCTTTCCGTTGAGGGCGGACTCGGCTTATATGCCAAGAAGAGTTTCAAACCTATGGGTGACGATGAACTGAACATCCGTCTGGGCGGAACTTATTATCATGAGTTTAACAACCCCTATCAGGCAGTCAGCGCCGGTATTGTCGGACTGCAGGGACGTTATCACATGAACAGCTATGAGACACAACGCAACCGAGCAGTTCTGTCCAGCCGTTTCGATTATAAACGCGGCAAGTTCAATTTCTATCTGGAAGGCAGCCGCTTTATCGAAGACGACAGCACCTATTCGGTCAACGCCGGTCTGACATATGCTTTCTAAATATCGACAAGCCCCTTAAATAAGGGGCTTTTTATTTAGTGATTTTAGCCAAAAATAAAGGGGAAGTTTATTTTATATTGACATTGTTTTGATGATATGGTACCTTACAATCAGGCTATGATTCAGTTATATGTGAGGTGTATGATGAAAAA
>ENA-UOOA01001302-UOOA01001302.1-human-gut-metagenome-genome-assembly--contig:-P61old-NODE-1302-length-41479-cov-16.752342_pt1 | contig 41479 bp, 63 predicted proteins | sample MGYA00242467_ERZ724014 | MGnify/ENA metagenome assembly ERZ724014 | reverse complement strand
TTAAGTTTTCAACTTAATAAAGGAGGAAAAAACAAATGAAAAAAAGTGAAGATGGAATAACTTTGGTAGCACTAGTAGTAACAATAATAATTTTATTAATAATATCTGGAGTAGGAATAACAGCATTAACTCAAACAGGATTATTAGAAAAAACCAAGGAAGCAAAAGAAATAACAGAAAAAGCACAACAAAATGAAAATGACAAAATAAATAATTTAGAAAAACAGGTTGAGGGAACCAGAGAACAAATAACGGTAGATAAAACAGAATATGAGCAATTAAAGGCAGATGTTGCTAGTTTAAAAAATAATCAATCTACAGTAACAACGGGAACATATATGGGCACGGGTACATACGGAGAAAATAATCCTAATAAGATAACATTTGAAAAAACACCTAAAATGATAATAATTTCGACAATAAATTTAGACACAAATAATTATGCAGTATCCATGGTATTAGTTAATGGATGTGAATATTCTGGTTTTAGCTCATATGCAGGAGCAAATAAACAAGGACAATCTTTGGTTATGAATAAAATAAACTGGAAGAATGAAGGAAGGCTAGTAGAATGGTATACAAATTCAGATTCTGCAAATCAAATGAACGGATTAAATGTTGAATATAAATATATAGCAATATATTAGTTTTATTTATTTTTTAATTAAATAAAAGTATAAAGCTCGAAATTTGTCGAACGATTTATGTTGAAATCAAGTAAAAAACATGTTAATATATAGTTATGCAATTTTTTTGACATTGCATAACTATAATTTTTTAAAATCAAACAACTTAGGAAGGACAAAAAGAAAATGGAAAATCAAGAAATTTTAATTCTAAAAAAGATTAAAAATCGAAAAGAAAATCCAACACAAAAAATTGACAAAAATGAAAGGAAGGGAGGCAAGTAAAAGTCGCATTGTCAAAATAAATAGCACAATAAAATAAAAATTTACTAAATAGTATTGCAAAAAGCAAAACAATTTGGTAAAATAAGGGAGGAAAAGATTTGACAGAAAATCAAAATAAAGAACAATTAAAATCAACAAAAGAAAAAACATATAACTTGAAGAATGATATAATCTTCCAAACATTTTTTGCAAGAAAAGGAAATGAAGAATTCTTGATAGATTTCTTAAATGGATTACTTAAAAAAGATATAAAATCAATAGAAATAAGAGAAGAAGTAAACTTAGAAAGATTAAGTAGAGAAGAAAAGGGTGGAAGATTAGATTTACAAGCAAAGCTAGAAGATGGAACAATAATATCAATAGAAATGCAACTAAGAAATGAATATAATATAGAAGAAAGAACAACCTTGTATAGTGGAAAAGTAATGTCAAGAGAGACAGAAAGAGGAACAGACTATGATGATATAAAACAAGTAATAATGATAAATATATTAGGGTATAATTTCTTAGATGTAGAAGATTACATATCAGAAACAGCAATAGTATTAGAAAAACATAGAGAATATGAAGTGTTAACAGGAATAAAATGGTATTTTATAGAGCTACCAAAATTTAGAAAACAAAATCCGGATATGAATGAAAAGATAAATCAATGGTTGGCATTCATAGATGATTATGATAGGGAGATGGTTAAAGTGGCAGAAGAGAAAAATGAAAAATTAAAGAAAGCAAGAATTGAAATGAATTATTTAACAGGAGAAGCAGAAACAAGAAGACTTGCAGAATTAAGAGAAAAATGGGAAATGGATAGAGTAAGTGCTATTAATCATGCCACGAGAAAAGGAATTGAAGAAGGAGAAAAGAAAAACTCAATAGAAATTGCTAAAGAAATGTTAAAAGAAAAAATGCCAATAGAAATGATAATAAAATTTACAAAATTAACAAAAGAAGAAATAGAAAAAATTAAATAAAAAATATTAGAAAAGCATACATTGCATAAATGTATGCTTTTTACTTGAAAAAAACTAAAAAAGATAGTATAATACATAAAGTTTAAAAGTAAAGGAGATATATTTATGTTTGAAAAATTAGAAGCAGTAGAAAAAAGATATGAAGAGTTAACAAAAATGATAAGTGACCCAGAAGTAATATCAAATCAATCAGAATGGCAAAAATTAATGAAGGAACATGCAAGCATAGAAGATATAGTATTAAAATTTAGAGAATATAAAAAAGCAAAAGAAGCAATGGAAGAAGCTAAAGAAATGATGGAAGATAAAGAATTAAAAGAATTAGCAGAGGCAGAATATTATGACAATAAAGAAAAATTACCAAAGCTAGAAGAAGAACTTAAATTTCTTTTAATTCCTAAAGACCCAGATGATGATAAAAATATCATTTGCGAAATAAGAGCAGGTGCTGGTGGAGAAGAAGCAGCATTATTTGCTGGAACATTGTTTAGAATGTATACAATGTATGCAGAAAGAAAACATTGGAAAATAGAAGTTCTAAATGAAAATGAAACAGGACTTGGTGGTTACAAAGAAATAACATTTATGGTTACAGGAAAAGGTGTATATAGTAGATTAAAATTTGAAAGTGGTGTACACAGAGTTCAAAGAGTTCCAGATACAGAAAGCAGTGGAAGAATACATACATCAACAGCAACAGTTGCAGTTCTTCCAGTTGTAGAAGATGTTGAAATAGATATAAACCCAGCAGATATAAAAATGGAAGTTTTCCGTTCATCAGGGGCTGGTGGACAACATATTAATAAAACATCTTCAGCCGTAAGACTTATACATGAACCAACAGGAATTGTTGTAGAGTGTCAAACAGAAAGATCACAATTCCAAAATAGAGATAATGCAATGAGAATGCTTAGAACAAAATTATATGAAATAGAAAAACAAAAACAAGATAGTGAAGTTGCAAATGCAAGAAAATCTCAAGTAGGTTCTGGTGATAGAAGTGAAAAGATAAGAACATATAATTACCCACAAGGAAGAATAACAGACCACAGAATTGGAATGAGCATTTATCAAATGGAGAATTTCTTAAATGGTGATATAGACGAAATGATAGATAACTTAATAGCAGCAGATAGAGCTGAAAGATTAAAAGGTGATGAAGAATAAGATGTGTACAAAACACATCTTTTTTTCTGCCAAAAATAAAGTAATAAAATAAATAAACAAAAATAAACTAGTATAAAAAAGTAAAAAGGAGTTTTGAAAATGAATGAAATTTTAAAAACAACATTACTAGGTTTATTTTTTGGAACATTTGGAACGACAATAGGTGGAATATTAGGAATAGTAATAAATAAGAATTCTAACAAATTTTTGAGTTTTGTTTTATCATTTGCATCAGGTTTAATGATGGCTATAATTTGTTTTGATTTAATACCAGAAGCTTTAGGGATTAGTAGTATTTACGGAGTGATTTTAGGTGTATTATTAGGAATAATTTCAATGATTTTTTGTGATGTTATAGTACAAAAGAAATTTAATAGTAAAGAACAAAAATATAAAAATAATAATGAATTACTAAAAACAGGAATAATAGTTTCAATAGGATTAGCAATACATAATTTCCCAGAAGGATTAGCAATAGGTTCTGGATTTGAAGCTTCATTGAAATTAGGTTTAAGCCTAGCAATTGCTATATGTTTGCATGATATACCAGAAGCTAGATTCCAAAAGAGGCACTTTTATAAAAATGCTTGAAATATAATTTGAGTTAGAAAAGGTGATATAATGTTTAAATTTATATTAGGTTTAATTATTGGGGCTAATCTTAGCCTCTTTTTATATGCCTGTATTATTGCAGGAAAAGAATCAGATGAAGGAGGTTAAAATTGAATTATGAAAAAGAAATTAATTATTATTCGGTTATACCAGCAACAGTTAGATATTGTAAAGAATTAAAAGCAAATGAGAAAATCCTGTATAGTGAAATAACAGCTTTAGCAAATAAAAATGGATATTGTTATGCACAAAATAAATACTTTGCTGAATTATATAATGTTACTACACATACAGTTTCACAATGGGTTTCACATATACAAAGTTTGGGTTTTATAGAAGTTGAAATAATTAAAAATGAAAAAAAACAGTTTGAAGGACGAAGAATTTATATAAAAGACATACCCTATGTACAAAAAAATACATACCCCTATGTATTAAATAGTACATACCCTATGTATAAAAAAGTACAACATAATAATATAAAATATAATATAGATGATTTATTTATTTTAATTATAAATAAAGACAATAAAATTTCACAAGGATTTTTTGATGTATTGCACAAACTTGATTTAGACTATACTGAAGAAATCTTACAGTATTTTAGAGATGATAAAAAGCAAGTTATAAAAAATATAATTTATGTGTTATATGAAATATACAATTCTAATTTTAAAAGACTTATAACTGCATTTAAACGAGAAACTTTAATAAATCTTTATTTTACAGCAGAAGAACATAGTCCTAACGACATATTAACTTACTATAAAAGAACACTTATAAATAAATACACTAATAACAGTACTTAAGAGGAGCTGATTATATGCTAAATGATTATATAAATAATTTTAATAATGTTGTATCTTCCATCTTTTTTGTAGGCTTTAAAATATTAGTAATATTTCTTACGGTATTACTTATTTTTTCTTTGATAATGCTTGCAATAGGATGTTTGATAAAATCACAAAAGCTAAAATCAAAGTTTTTAAAAGTTGCACCTAGTTTACTAGTGGGTGTTATTTTTTTACTTTGTATTCCATATATTTTTGTTTATTTCAAAAATATTATGTGATGGTGTTTCCTATAAATTTGCCCTTCAAATAAATTTATAGGAGATGATGATTTATGGAATCTAAAAGCAAAAAGAATTTTATGCCAGTGATTTGTTCAATGACAACATTTATTTTTATGATGGTTGCAAGAACAAACTACTCGATGGCTGAAAGTGGAATTGGAACAGCTGAAGTTCAAGCGGCAACAGACAATATTAAAAGAGTTATTACAAGTATTGCGATGCCTTTACGGAGGAATTTTAATATTTGCAAGTATTGTTGTAGCAGCTTTAAAAATGATAGCAAATGCTAATAACCCTCAAAAAAGGTCTGAAAGTATTGGATCTCTTGCATGGATTTGTGGTGGTGGTGTAATACTTGGAGCATCTTTAATTATTGCAGGAATTATAATTAATATTGCAACTAATAATACCGGAAGCCTTTTAGGTGGTTAGAAAGGAGCAATATATGAGAGTTTTTAAAGTTCCATTTGATATTAAACGAGAAGAAAAAATCTTTGGCGGATATTTAAGTTTAAGACAAGTAATATACTTAATGTTTGGTTTAGCAAGTTTTGCAATATGTGCAATACCGATGCACTTTATATTTAAAATATTATTTATTGTTTTATTTGCTACATTCTTTCTTCTTTGTGCTTTTCTAAAAATTGGTGAGCAGAACTTTGACAAGTTCTTTTTTTATTGGGTGAAATATATTTTTCGTAAAAAAGACTTTGTGTATGAGAGGTGATGTAAATGATAGTTATGATAATATTTCTTGTTTTAACGGTTGTTTTTATAGTTGGTACTGCAATCTATCTAAATTATAATAAAAATGCAGTAAATAATTCAATAAAACAAACTACTAAAACAGATACAAATGAAAAAGGTAGTAAGAAGAATAAAAAGCAATTATCTAATATTTTGCAGATAAAAATTAAAGATAACATTGTTTGTTTAGGCAATAGATATTCTTGCATTATTAGATTAGGAAATATTGATTACAATATGTTGTCAGTAAATGAACAAGATTCAATAGAAAATGTGCTAATTCAAACATCACTTGCTATTGATTACCCTATTCAATTTTTTAGTACAACAGAATTTATTGATACAAGTAAAGTTATTTCGCTAATAAGAGAAAATAAAACTACAAATCTAAAAATTCAAGAATATAAAAATTATTTAATAAATTACTTGCAAGAGTTAATGGAAAATAAGTCTATTTCTGTTATTAAAAATTATGCAATTATAAGTTATGACGGAACGTATGAAAATGCAGTAGACGAACTAAATAGACGAGCCCTTTCTTTTACAGGTAATTTAATTCGTGCAAAAATAATGTGCGATATTTTGCCAGAAGATGAACTATATAACTTAATTTATCGTGAATTAAATAAAAATTCTGCATTAAACATTAGTAATTTAAAGGAAGGAGGAAAAAATTTATATGTTGGTAAAAAACAAAAAGCAAAGAGAAATAAACATATTTGATAATATTCCAAGTATTACAGATATGATACTTCCAGATATATTGCAAGAACGAAAAGATTATTTAAATTTAGGATTTAATAAATATTCAAGAATTTTTGTAATGACAATATATCCTGAACAGACTTGGGTTAGTTGGTTAGACGATTTATTTCATATCGGAAATATCAATATTTCTGTAAAAATAGAACCATCTAATAATGGAACAGTTATAAACCAATTAACTAGAAAATTGGTACAAAGTCAGTCTGAATATGCAACTTATTCAAGGCAAGGAAATATATTGCATCTTCCGGAGTTGGAAAAACAAATTGGAGATTTAGAAGATTTAAGAATGCTTATTCAAACAAATCAAGATAAATTATTTTATGCAACGATTTTTATATCTTTAAATGCAGAAAGTTTGGAAGAATTAAACGAAAAAACAAAAATATTAGAAAGTGAATTAAATAAGAAAACATCAATGATTAGAACACTAACATTTAGGCAACTAGAAGGCTTAAAGACATTGTTGCCTGTTGGAGAAACACCTATTTCAAATTATGAAAGAAATATGGTTGCTGGTCGGCATTGCAACACTTATACCAATCTCAAACCCTAACTTATCACATAATACAGGCGTTTTCATTGGTAGAAATATGTTTACAAATGCACCAGTTTATATTGATACTTTTTGCGGTCCTCCGGCATTACCAAACCCACACATATTTGTATGTGGTACAAGTGGTCGGTGGTAAAAGTGTAGCACTAAAAACCTTAGCAGCAAGAAATATAATAACTACTGGATGCGGTGCATTTTTTATTGATGTTGAAGGCGAATATACTAATTTAATTAAAATGCTTGGTGGAAAAGTTATTAAAATTGAACAAGGTAAAATGGCAGGAATAAATCCATTTGACCTAGAACCTGATACAAAAAACAATAAAAAGTTCCTTAATATATTGGATAAAGTTGCAGAAATTAGGGCTTTGGTCGGCACTATTTGCAATAACTATCAAGGAAGAAATCTTAACGGAACTGAAATTACTGAAATAGAGATTGTTGTAAACCAGTTATACGCTGAAAAAGGCATCACAAGTGATGTGAATTCTTTATACGAAAAAAAAGGTGGACGATTAGAAAATGGAAAATATGCAGTTGGTAGAATGTTAAAGAAAATGCCTACACTTACAGACTTTCAAAAGAAATTAGCAGAACGAGAAAATTGTAAGGAATTAGCACAACTACTTATTCCCTTTTTACGAGGTAATTCAATGGGAATATTCGATTGTGAAAGTAAAATAAATTCTGAAACTGAAATTATTTCGGTTGATATGAGTGAGATAAAAGATGAATTTACAAAATCTTATGTTTCTTTTGTTACTCTTACTTGGGCTTGGCAAAAATTTGTACTTAAAAATAAAGAGAAAAAGAAAATCATTGCTTGTGATGAAGCTTGGGTATTTTTAAAATATCAAGAGTCATCTGATTTTCTTGTCAATGTCGCTCGTAGGCGGCAGAAAATACAATGTTTCACTTATTATTGCAAGTCAATTTATAGACGAATTTTTAAGTTCTGAAGAACGGAAAAGCAATTATAAATATCTGCTCTACTAGGTATTTCTTTAAACAAAGTCCTGGTAGTGTGGATCAAGTTGTAGATTTCTTTAATTTATCTGAAGGAACAAAGAATTTTTTAATTACAGCAAGTCCCGGTCAATGTGTAGTAAGTCTTAATAATAGCGTTACAGCAATTAAATTTGTAATTACAGATTATGAAAAAGAATTTGTATTTACTTAAACTGGAGGTGATATTTTGAAAAAATTTATAAAAAGATTTTTTATGATTTTAATAATGGTTATTTTATTATTTACTACTAATTGCCTTGCTGCAGATGATATTGACTTTAAAAAGCAAATTAAAAAAGAAGATGGTTCTTTATTTGAAAAAATAATTGCTGAATGTATTGGAGGAATTGCACAAACAGTCTTTGACTTTACAACTGGAAAAGAAGCTAATGTTGGTTTTAAAGATTATGATACCTTAATATTCAACAACAATAATGAAAATGATAGTTTATCCCCATTTTCTCAAGATTTGTGGAAAAAGGCTATGAATTGGTACGGAATTTTTGCAATTATTTCAAGTAGTTTAATTTTAATTGCAGTATTTATTTTAGCCTACAAAATAATGCTTGCAGGTATGAATACAGCAAAGAAAAATGAAGCAAAAGAAAGTCTTACTAGACTATGTTTTGGTGGGATTGCAATAGCACTTGCTCCACTATTTATTAGATTTTTACTATTTATGAATAATAGTTTAGTTCATGTTCTAGTAACAGCATCAAATTCCGGAACACTTGGCAATAGTCTTGGAAATAGTATGCTAACATCAATAAAAACAGGTAATGCAATTACAACAGCATTAGTAATTTCAATGTTTATATATTTATTTGTAAAATTAAATATTAAATTTATAGTTAGACAATTTACAATTATTATTTTTACTATATTTACACCTATTGCAGCAAGTTTATGGATAATAAATAAAAATGTAACAGCAGCAAGCATTTGGGCTGGTCAAATTTTAATGAATATTTTTATGCAGTTTATATACTGCTTTTTATTTTTGGTTTATCTAACATTTTTACCTTCTCGGTGGTGGCTGGGCAATATCACTTATATGGGCTATGATGATACTACCTTTAGCAGATGCACTTATGAATTGTTTGCAAAATTTAACATCAAGAATTGCTGGTGTTGATAATGAGCAAATGACTAACAGAGTAATTGGTATGGGTGCAATGATGGGCTTTGGACTTGGTGCAATAAAAGAGCAATTTAAAACTCCAAGTCAGAATAATATGAATGCTCAAAACACAACTTATAATACTACCGAAGGCACTGGACTTAAAGGCTTTGTAAATAGAGCAAAATCAATTATTATGCCAAATATGAATTTAAGTGATGAGAAAGATTATAACGGTAATGTAAATCCTATTAGAAATGTAATGCAAACTAATAAAACAATTGAAAATAATAATCTTTCTAATAACACAAATGATAGCAAATTAAACATAAAATCAGTTGCAAGTAATATTGCAAAAACAGGCTTTAAAGGAGCAAAGTCATATCTTGCAGTTGGTGCAAAAATGGCTGAAGGTAATTTTGTAAATAACCCTTACAAAAATAGTGTATTAAACAAAAAGAATACTTTTCAAAATACAGAATATATCAATAAAATTGCTACAAATAAATTAGAGAAATTAGGTGATAATAATGAGTTTGAAAAAGACAATCAAAAATAAGCTTGGTAAAAAAGCTTGTAAAATTGCCTTTAAAGTTTTAAAACCTTTTTTGCCATTTATCATTATTATTGTTGGACTTTTCTTTGCAATTTGCACAATTATAGATGCAATATTCTTGCAAGAAGTTCAAAGTGATAATACATCAATGCCAGAAGCACAAGTTAGAATAAAAAATATGTGTATTACAAAAGCAGAAAGTTTAAACACAATTCATAATTTTAAAGATAACGAATCCACAAATAGTCTACTAGATGTTGATAATAGAGAAAATGATAAATTAATTCAATGGTCGCATTTATATGCAATTATGGCATTTCATAATATGTCTAATAACAGAGAAATTGACGAAAGTTTATTAAATGAAGTAGCAAGTCATTTTGAAAGTACATTTAAGTATGAAGCTAATACAATTAAAATTGAAACAACAACAAAAGATGAGAATGGTAATGATGTAACAGAAACAAAAGAAGAAACTCAATATTTGCTAATAGAAAGTGATACTATTATGGGCCACTATAAATATAATTATGAAGAAAAAACAGTTACAAAAGATAATAAAAAAACAACCCAAAAAGTATTTACAAATGAAGAACTTATTGGAGAAAAATATGAACGATTAAGAAAATATTTAAAAGATAATTTACATATTAAAGAAAGTGATTTAGATACTGATGTCGAAGTTGTAATTCAAGCAGCAAATGGCTATTATGACGGAAAAGAAAATACAGATTGGTTACAAGGTAATTCTTCATCAGACACTATAATTACAAATGGAAAAGGCTTAATTCCAAAAGGAATGTTTACTTGGCCAGTTCCCGGATATACAAATATAACTTCACATTTTGGAATGAGAACTCATCCAATAACTGGAGCATATAAATTACATAGTGGCACAGATGTCGGAGCACCTATTGGAGCAAATTTTGTGGCAATGGCTGATGGTACAGTTATAAAGGCAACTTATTCTAACTCTTATGGAAATATGGTAATGATAGACCATCGGTGATGGGATTGTTACTTTATATGCACATGGCTCTGAAATACTTGTAAAAACAAATGAACAAGTAACACAAGGACAAGCTGTATTGAAAGTTGGTTCAACCGGCTATTCAACAGGAACTCATGCACATTTTGAAGTTAGAATAAATGGAAATTTTGCAAATCCTGAAGATTATTTTGAGTAAGGAGGTTTTTGAAAAATGATTTTAATTTTTACTGATAACGAGCAATTAGATAGAGATTTAAGTAAAAAAATTAAAGATAGTAGAATCGTTTACTATACAGATTACATACTAGAAGAAAAAGATGCAACAACACTAATTGCAACAATACAACCAAATAAATATAACTTTAAGGACTTTATGTTTAAAGTAAGAAGTAAAAATATTCAAGTTATTTTACTTTTAGAAAATGAGAATGTAAAAGAATTAAAAGATGCATTAACTCTAGGTATTTATGACATCATTTTTGATCCATTTGACTTAGAAGATATATGCAAAAAAATTAATTCTCCTACCCCATTTTCTGAAATTTCAAAATACATAAAAAATATTTTAGAACTAGATAATTCCTAGTTCTATTTTATTTCAAATTTAAGGAAAGGAGGGCTTTATTTTGAACAAGAAAATCAAAATTGCAGTTACAGTATCAATAGTTGTAGTAATTATAATTATTGTAATTATTTCAACATTTTTTATTTTAAGATATTTTGAAAATAAAAACAAATTAAACAATGTATATGAAACATATTCTGAAGATGTAATTCAAGATAAATTAGAAGAAGGAAATGTTACAAATGATGATTTACAACTAAAATTTAATGGTGAAAATGTAATTGGTGTTATTAAAATTGACAAAATAAATTTTGAAGGCTTAATCTATGAAGGAACTTCATTAGATACACTTGCAAAAGGTGTTGGTCATTTTGAAAATTCTTCATATCTAAATGGAAATGTATGTTTAGCAGCACATAACACGAATAAGTTTTGGGCTAAACTACATACCCTAAATACTAATGACAGAATTACATACACAAGTTTTTTAGGAACTAAAGAATATCAAGTTGAAAAAATCATGCAAATTGACGAAAATGATTGGAAGTTTATCCAAATTACTGATGAAAATATTTTAACACTTATAACTTGTGTTAAAGGAGAACCATCTCTAAGGCTTTGTGTGCAAGCGATTGAGGTGCATTAAAAAAATTTTACTTCACCATTGTCTAAATAATCAAAAAAATGTTATCCTATTTAATAATAAATAAATGAAAGGGTGATGTTTTATGATTAAAAAAATTTGTGTAGGTTTAATTATTGGATTAGTGGCAGTTGATTTACTATGTTTTGGAAGGGTATTTTTAAATATTAAAAATAAAAAAGTAGCAAATACAAATGAAACAATACAAAATACAGAGTTAAACGAAAACTTAATTAAAAATGAAATAATTGCTGAAGAAAATAATACTGAAGATATCCAAAATACAGTAACAGAGCAGGTTGTTGAAATACCTACAATTACAGAAACTACAGTTAAAGAACAGCAAGAAATAAAACAGCAACCTATTCCTGAAACCAAAACAACAAGTACAACAAAAAAACAAACAAATAACACTACTCAAAATAAGCAAGTAAATACAAAAACAACTACTAAACCACAAGTACAAGAAAATAAACCTACAACAACACAAACTCAAGCAAAAATTGAAAAAAAAGAGCAAAAAAATGAAGAAAAAAATCAAGAAACAAAATCAGCACAAATTAGTAAAGAACCTGCAGAAAAATTTATTAAAAATGATACTTTAATTAATAAATTAAAACAAACTATTGAAAATAATCCATCCGACTTTATGAAACAATATGGCTATCAAATTGTAGTGGATTCTTCAATAAAATCACAGACAAATCCATTTACATTTTATGAAAGTAGAGTAACTCCAAATCTAAAATATAAATTTGGAACTATACGAATTTATGCTGAAGATATTTATCAAAACGGACAATTTATAATGTCAGTTTGTTATATGATTTAAAATTTAGACACTTTTTAAGGTGTCTATTTTTAATGGAAAAAAAGGAGGAAAAATTTATGTTAAAAACTATAACACGAAAAAGTATAGCTCTATTTATGCTAATACTTACAATATTATCTGCATGTTCAAATTTAGTATTTGCAGCAACTCAAATAAGTTCTGCTCAGGTTAAAAGTGGTGGTGACTGTGGTTATCATTTGCAATTTTATGATACAAAACAAGGCTCTTGGTCATATATTATTACAACATTTGCTTTTCACGAAATAAATGGTAAACAATATCCTGCTTATTGTCTACAAAGAGATATTCCTGGAGTTGGAACATCGGCAGCAGGAGATTATTATCAAGTAAATGTGGATCAAGTTATGCAAGATGTTAGATTATGGAGAATTGCAATAAATGGTTATCCATATCAAAGTCCACAGTCAATGGGATTAGAAAATAAGTATGATGCCTTTGTTGCTACTAAACAAAGTGTATATTGTATAATTTATGGAACAGATCCTACTACATATTATCGTGGTGGAGATGCAAGAGGGGAAGCTATAAAAAATGCAATAATAAATTTAGTAAATATTGGTAGATATGGTAGTCAAACTCCAAGTAATACTCAAATTACTGCTAATAAAATTGGTACTTTTTATGAAGATGGTAACTACTACTCACAAGAATACTATATAAATAGTCCTGTTGAAACATCAAATTATTCAATAATTTCTACTGCTGGACTACCAGATGGAAGCCAAATTACGAATATGAATAATGATGAACAAAGTAACTTTAACGGAATTGAACATTTTAAGGTTAGAATACCCAAAACACAGATAACTGCTGATTTAAATGTTACAGTGGCACTACAAGCTAAATGCAAAAATTATCCTGTATTTTATGGAAAAACTACTATTTCAGGTACACAAGATTATATGCTTACATTTGACCCATTCGGAGATGTTGCAGGAGTTGCTACATTAAATGTAAAAACTAATACAGGAAAAGTAAAAGTTGTAAAATCAGATGTTGATACAAAACAACCTATTGCAGGAGTAACTTTTGAACTACAAAAAAGAAATGGTGAAGTAATTGGAAACGCAACTACAAATGCTAATGGTGAAGCATCTTTTTCTAACCTATATCAAGATACATATGTACTAAAAGAAATTGCAACAAATGAAAAATATATTTTAAATAATACACCTTTTGAAACTACAGTATATTATGACAAAACAACTGAAAAAAATATTACAAATAAACACAAAGAAGGAGATTTAAAAGTTTATAAAGTTGATAAAGATAATCATAAAATTGCATTAGGTAATGTTAAATTTGATTTATATTCTGAAGAATTTGGAAAAGTAATCGGAACATATACAACAAATGTAGATGGCGAAATTACAATTAGAAATTTAAGAATAGGAAATTATAAATTAATCGAAAAAAATACTGGTAAATGGTACAATTTAGCGAAAGATACAAATGTAAAAGTAGAATGGAATAAAGAAAATCCTATAACAGTTGAAAATGAATTAAAAAAGGGACAAGTTAAAGTTATCAAAGTAGACCAAGATAACAAAGAAATAAAACTTGAAGGCGTTCAATTTGAGGTACTAGACAATAATAATAAAGTCCTTGAAAAAATCACAACAGATAAAAACGGAGAGGCATTAACAGCTAGATATCCAATAAGAGACTTTGAAAAATTAAAATTAAGAGAATCTAAAACTCTTGAAAATTATGTATTATCAGATAAAGTCCAAACTATTACACTAAAAGAAGATCAAATTGAAACAATTAAATTTGAAAATGAAAAGAAAAAAGGCCAAGTTAAAGTTATTAAAGTAGATTTAGACAATAAAACTGTAAAAATTCCTAATGTTGAATTTAAGGTTTATGATGAACAAGGAAATGTAGTTGATACTTTAATTACAGATAAAAATGGTGAAGCAACAAGCAAAAGATTGCCTATTGACCAAAAGTATAAAGTTCAAGAAACAAAAACAGGAGAATGGTATGTTTTAAATGACAAGCCTAAAACAGTTACTTTAACACAAGACCAAATAACAAATATGGTATTTACTAATGAAAAGAAAAAAGGTCAAATAAGAGTTATTAAAGTGGATTTAGACAATAAAGAAGTATTATTAGAAGGAGTTACTTTTGACATACTAGATGAACAAAAAAATGTTGTTGATACTATAAAAACAAATGTTAAAGGTGAAGCTACAACAAAAAGATTACCAATCGACCAAAAATATACAGCGGTTGAAAAAGAAACTAAAAAAGAATATGTACTTACAGACAAAACACAAACAGTTACTTTAAAACAAAATGAAATAAAATCAATTACTTTTGAAAATGAAAAAATAAAAGGTTATTTAGAAATTACAAAAGTTGATAGTAAAACAAAGAAAACTCTAAAAGGTGCAAAGTTCGGTATTTATAACGAAGATGATAAACAAGTTGCAACAATAGAAACTAAAGAAGATGGAAAAGCAACAAGTGAAAAATTACCTTATGGAAAATATTATGCTAAAGAATTAGATACAGGCTCTCCATATTATTTACTAAATGAGAAATCTTATGAATTTGAAATAGTTAAAGATGGCGAAACTGTACCATTAACAATAGATAACGAGCCAACAGACATAACTGTTGAAGTAGATAAAAAAGGTACTGTTGAAATAAAACCAGGCGAAGATGTAAATTATGAATTTTCTAATGTAATGAATAATTCAAATGTATATTTAGATAATTTCAAATGGTTTGATTATATTCCAACAGACCATGTAAGACTACAAAAAATGACAACAGGAACTTGGAATCAAGACTTAAAATATAAAGTATATTATAAAACGAATAAATCAGAAGATTATATTTTATTTAAAGAAAACCTAGATACAAAAGAAAATTACGATTTAGACTTTACTGAAATTGAACTTAGTGAAGATGAATATATCACAGAAACAATGTATGATTTTGGAAAAGTTGAAAAAGGTTTTAAAGAAGACACAAAACCAACAATGAATTGTAAGTCATTTGATACTTTAGAAGATAATCAAACATTTACAAACCATACTAGAACTGTTGGAACATACTTCGGTGTAACTGCTGATGCAGACAGTAAATGGACTACAATAGTTCATAAACCTAAAGAACACCACGAAGAAAAATTACCTAGAACAGGAAAATAAAAAATAGTTAGTAATTCCTATAAATTTGCCCTTCAAATTTATAATTTATAGGAGGATAAACTTATGGAAATTAAAGTTACAGATGTAAGAATTTTTAGAATTAAACAAAGAGGAGCATTATTGGGATATGCAAATATCGTATTAAATAATTGCTTTATTATCAGGGGTATTAGAATACTAGAAAACGAAAGAAATGGTAGATTTGTTTCAATGCCATCAAGAAGATTAAGAGAAGAAAGACGTGCATATAGAGACTTATGCCATCCACTTAATCAAGAAACAAGAGAATTAATAACTAAAGAAATATTTGATGCTTACGACAATACTGAAGATGTAGAAGAATAATTTTAGTCCTTAAAATTGCCCTATCAACTAAAAAGAAAGGACTAAAACTAATGATTATAAGTGAAAAATTATTAAATGAATTACGAAATTTAGATGAGGAACTAGAAAACATACTAGAAAATACAAGTTTAACAGACTTGCAAATAGAGAACTTTTTTAGAAATTTTGAAAAAAGAAGATATAATATTTTAAGTGAAATTAAATTACACAATAAAAATGTAGAATATGAATACGAAAAAATTAAAACTATTGATAATGATTATAAAGCTGAACTTTTAGATGGAATATTAAGGATATATGTTCCAGAAACAATGCCAGGATATAAAAATTTAAAAACACATACATACAAAAGAATATTATTGAATATTGGAGAGATTACAAGACAATTCAAAGGTACTTTTGAAAATCAAGTATTTATTTTTATAAAAGTCTTTGACAATATAAATGGTTGGGACATTGATAATAAATATGTAAAACCTGTTGCTGATGCTCTTGTATCAAGTGGGGTTATAAAAGAAGATGATATTTCAAAAATGTTTTATGCAGTAAAAGGAGAATTTTCTGAAACTCCTCACACAGAAATCTATGTAATAGATAGCAAAAATGTGAGTGAATTTTTAGAAAATATCAGTACAGAAAAGTGTCTCAAATTTTAAAAAATCCATATTAAAAAATAAGACATTTTAAATACAGCAAAAAGTCTTTATTTATAAGGGTTATATAATTTAAAAAAGCGACTTTAACGTGTGGAGGTATGGAGGCTTGAGCAAGGCTCGAGCTGGAATACCCTAAGGGACGATTTAGGAAAAATTTTTAATTAGTTGGAGGTGAATTGTTTTGAACTATTTTCCGAACAATAAGGATGAGATAAATCTGATAAAATTTATTGCAAAATATCAATACTTAAATTCCAACGATGCAAAATACTTTTTTGATAGTGGTGCATATTATAAAAAAAGAATAACAGGTTTAGTTAAGAAAAATTTTTTAAGAAGGATCAATTCTAATTTAGTATTAGGTGAATTTGGAGTTGAATATGTTAAGATATGTAATTTTGAATATAATACTCTTAATAGAAATAAACAATATTTATCAAGATTATTATATTTAAGTAATTTAGCTGCATTCTACAATAATTGTGATAATATTAAATTTACTCCGTCTTTTGCAATGAAAGAAAAAACAGCATATACAACAACTGCAAGAAGATTTATTGGAAAGTTTAATATAAATAATATTGAATATCTTACATACCATATTTCTGAAGAACACAACAATACATATGTTAATTCTGTTATATATGACATTCAAAAAGAAAGAAATTACAGAAATATTATTGTTTTGGTAAATGATATAAATAGAATTAAAATATCAGATTTTGCATTTGGTACATTTCAAGTATTAGTTTTGGAAGATTCAAATGAAAACAGAGATAAATTAAAATATATAAACAGTATTGATTGGTACAATATCATTAAAGAAAAATACAAAAAAGAAAATATATACTTAGCAGAATATAGTTTTTGCGAATATACAAACTACAAAGATAAGTATATTTCTACATTCTATTTTTTAGATACTGAAAAAATAAATAGAATACAACATTTTTTAAGAGAAAACAAAAATAAAAATGCAGATATTATTTGCAATAATGACATAAAAAAGTTATTACAGAAACACCTTCCAAATTGCAACTTTATAGGTATAGATTTGGAAGAATATATTGATAAAGAGATAATTGTATATGATTAAGAAGGTATGTTTTTACATATTTTTATTTTTTTGTTTAATCTTAAATATTGTTATTGATAGCAATTTGAAAAATTATTTTGAAACATTAAATATATGCTTTAATAAAAATATAATACTAACCACAAATTTATATACCATTATTTGCTTCATAATTGCCCTTATTTCGATTTTTATTGTATTAGACATATTACTTGTTCTCTTTAAGAAAGAAAACGAAAATAAAGGCATTAATTTCAAAACAGAAGATGGTACTTATGGGACATCTAATTGGATGTCTGAAGATGAAATGAAAAATATTCTTGGTTTTAATGATCCACCCGGCATTATACTTGGTAAAAAAGATAACAATATCGTGAAATTACCATTTGATAGTTTTTTGAATAAGAATATATGTGTATTTGGTAGTAGTGGTAGTATGAAAAGTATTGGATTTTTACTAACAAACTTATTGGAACTTTCAAAATATAAAAAGTCAATAATTGTTACAGATCCAAAAGCCGAGATTTATAGAACTACAGCAAGTTATTTTAGAAATATCGGATACACAGTTAAAGTTTTTAATTTAAAAGATATGCGACACTCTGATAGATGGAATCCACTTGCTGAAAATGAGAATATTGCTGATGTTCAAACAAGTTCAAGTGTAATAATCTCAAATACACAAAAAAAGAATGGGAAAGATGATTTTTGGCCACGCGCTGAAGAAAACTTACTAAAAGCATTTGAATTTTATTTTTTAGAAAATATATCTGATAAAAATACACTTACAAATGTATATAAGCATATTGCAAGTGGCGACATTAGTGAGATAGACAAAATCTTCAAAAGTTTGCCACCAGAACATCCTGCAAGAATGTCCTACAATATATTTGCAAGTGGCTCTGATACAATAAAAGCGAGTGTTATTACAGGTCTTGGAACTAGACTGCAAATGTTCCAAAATGAAGACTTACAAAAGCTAACTGCTGAAAGTGATATTGATTTGAGTTTGCCAGGTAAAACTCCGTGTATTTATTATGTTATAACAAGTGATGTAGATTCAAGTAATGATTTTCTTGCTTCTCTTTTTTATACTTTTTTATTTATAAAATTAGTTAGATATGCAGACTCAAAAGAAACTGGAAAATGTGATGTTGATGTATTTTGCTTCTTAGATGAATTTAGCAATATTGGGCAAATACCAGACTTTAATAAGAAAATTAGTACCGTTAGGAGTCGTGGAATTGCATTGCTTCCAATAGTTCAAAATAAAGGACAATTAGATAATCGTTATCCTTTGGGACTATCTGATGAAATAATCGGAAACTGCGACACAAAACTTGGACTTGGTACAACTGACGATTTAACAGCAGGATTTTTTTGTGATTTGATGGGTGTTGCAACTGTAGAAACAAGTTCATTGCGAAAAGAAAACTCTATTGAAGGTGAAATTGAAGAATTTGGTCAAAAGAATATAACAACTCTACAAAGAAATCTTTTAAATAAAGATGAAATATTAAGAATACCAACTAATCAATTAGTGGCTATTTTAAAAGGAAATAAACCGGTTTTATTAGACAAAATGATATATAAGGAACATATTTTATCAAGTAAGTTAAAAGATAGCCCTATTTCTGAATATAATCCAAATTGGACCAAGAATAAAACTAATGAGAATACACCAAAACCAAAAGAAAAACAAAAAGAAACTAAACCAAAGAAAAAACTTAGTTTTGATAATTTTTAAAAAATGTGTTATAATTCGCAAAGACAATGATAACAAGGATGTGAGATAATGGATGATTTTAAATTAATACAGATTATAAATAAAAAAATAGAAGAATTAAAAGATACAAATTTTATAAAATATACATTTTATGAATTGAGAATTAAATATAACTTAACAGAAAAAGAAATCGACAGATTTCTTGAATTGAGTAAAAACTATTTTGAACAAAAAGGATATTCGGTATATTTTACTGGAGCACGTTATACATACAATGGGAAAACGTCAACAGTAGGCCAAAATTATTATATGATTGCAATAAAAGAATGAATTAAAAGTATTTGTTATTTAACAAGTGCTTTTTTTGTTTGGAGGTGAATTAAATTGAAAAATATCTATATGCAAAAGATATGGCAAAGTAAAGAAGAAAAAAGAATATTAACAGGCAAAATAAGTGGAATTGAAGATGAATATTATAAATATAAGAATGAGAATATCCATTGTGCAATAGTATGGTATGGAGATATAAAAATTTTAATTCCAAGTACACATTTAGGCACATCAAAGACTAATAAATCAATTATACGTGGAATGCTTGGAGCAGAAATTGATTTTATTGTTATTGAAATAGATACAACCACAAATATAGCAATCGCAAGTAGAAAAGAAGCTATGGAATTAAGATCAAAACTAGAATTACCAAAATTAAATAAAAATGATATTACTAGAGTTAGAATACTTGCAGTTGGAGTAAAACATTTATTAGTTGAACTGTACGGAAAAGAAGTTATAATAAAGGCAGAAAATTTACAACATACTTATATTTTAAATTGTAAAGACAATTATTCACCTGGAGAATATTTAAAAGTTAGGGTGAAAAAAATAGATATTCAAAACAATATTTATGAATTAAGCTCAAAAGAATTTACATCAAATCCATTTAAAGACATTAGAAGATATATAATGGAGAATGGGGAATACACTGGCAAAATTATTGCTTTTCCAAAGAATAGAAGTGGAATTATCGCACAATTAGACAATACTAATGTAACTTGCTTAGTTAGAGTTCCACCAAGATTTAATGATTATCCACATTATTTAGACAATGTGTTGATAAAGATAACAGAAATTAAGGAAAATAAGAAGATGATATATGGATATTTAATGAGAATAATATAGGCGAAAATTATTTTTGTAAATTAGTTTGTTCGCTTGATTTTGAATAGAAAATATTGTAAGATATTAGCAACCTTTCTTGTCAAAAGGTAGTCTTTACTTAAAGGCGGAAAGGAGGTCTCAGGATGACTGTTGGCGACGCAATACTAAATTTGGTTGACAGATTGTTAGCAGAACGAGAAAAAGTTGTAAGACTTGAACTTGAATTGCAACAACAATCAAATGAAGTAAAGCAATTAAACAAAGACCAAAAGTAACTATACATACGGTCGATAGAGTAGGTTTCGCAGCCTGCTCTATTTTTTGCATAAAAAAAGTATGTGCATTCGCAGGTACACATACATCTCAGTTTGACCGTTGGCAATCAAACACATTTATTTGTAAATAAATAATAACACAATATTTTGAATTTGTCAAACAATTTTCCGAAACTTCTTGACACCAACTCAAATATTCGTATTACTATTATTATATGCAAAATTTATTTAAAAATCAATGATTAGGAGGAATTTTTATGGTAGATAAATTAAAAGTAATAAATTTTTTACAAGACTTTGGATGTGCAAGATTAGACCAATTACAGAAACTATACAATGCACCTGAAGATAATTTTAAAAGTATATTATCAAGTAATATGGTAAGTAAAAAAGGCAATGTATTTGTTCATAACACGAAAACTATTGATAATAATATTCTTGTTGCATTAGATATTTTGTGCAAATATAAAGGTAGATTTAAGCAATTTCATAAAGGCTATATGCCTGTTAATATAACATTCTTATCAAAAGATAATTTACTATATCATATAATTGTTGTTGAAGATGGAAATGAACAAGGAATTTTAAAAACTATAAATGCCTGTCCCCCTCTACTCCCTAAGGCTGACAGATTAATTTTAGCATTTAAAAATAGGGGAGAGTTAGATAAAATTAAATGTGAAATTCCATATTTATATTGTATTTATCCAAGTCTTGAAATTGTTAATAAATAATATTAAAAATACTTAAAATATAGCCACTTTAATGATATAAAGTTATTACAATAGATATGGATTCATATTATATTGTTTACTAAATCAAAAGCAGGTATTACACGAATGTAACCCTGCTTTCTTTTTTAAACTTTTTCCGGACTTGCATCCAGTTCTTCGTACTTAGACCAATTTTGTGAATGTGGATGTTGTGTACTTGTATTCCATCTATCAACCATTTGGCGAAGATTTGTCTCTTCATTTCCTGTTGTGTGTACTGCAATTTTACCAATATTCTTATGTGGTTTTGATCTGTCAAACTTTTCTTTTGCCATATTGTCTCTCCTTAACAAATCTGTTTACGAGTTACTTGAAAATTAATATTTGTTTTTTAGTTACTCCTATTAAATTATGTTTTTAAGTTTCTTTTTGGATGTTTTTATTAAGTATCTAAATAAAACACATATACCAAACAAAACATCTACAACCACTGCTGTTATTACACATCCTAAGCAAATACTATTGATTGTATCAAACATGAATCGTCCTCCTTTACAAATTATTGTTAATAGATTTTCTATAAATTATTTTCAAAACGTATGTTAATTTTATCATGGATTTATGTTTTCCCAAGATAGAATGTTTGGAATGTTTATAAACAATAATTTTATAACAAAATAATAATAAAATATTTATATAAATTGAAGTGTTGGTAATTTTAACTTTTTATGTTATAAATAAAAAATATTCCTAAATAAGTGATATTAATAATTTCAACATATTGAGTTAAATTAATTAGTATTATATCTTTCAATCTTATTTAATATTGTAGATATTACTAATTTTTCTTTTGGTTTTTTTGCAATATCAAAATTAAAGTATTTTTTTAATACTTCTTCTGGACAGTCATAATACATTAGTTTTGTAGCTTGTTTAATATTACTATGAATATTGTTGATATTAGTATTATATTTTAGTGCTAAAATAGAAAAAATGGATTTTTTTAAATTATTACAATCTAAATTTTTTCTTGAATATAATTGATAAATCGTTTCATATATGTATTTTGTTCCATTATATGAAGGATTATAATATAATTTATTTAATTCATTTTTGATTTGAATTTTTATACTATTATTGATTAATTTTTCTTTTTCAATATTATTAATTAAGGTTTCAATTTTGTCGTAATTTATAGGCTTACAAAGTATACTACATATATATGAACTTGTGTTGAGTTTTGATATTAATTTGTTTTCACCTGATAATATAATTATTGAATTGTAATATTTTTCTATTTTATTTTCTTCAATATATTTTATAATATCAATACCAGAAATATCTGGTAATTTTAAATCTAGAATAATTAAATCAATTTCCTGTTTATCTATAATATTTAAAGCTTCTTTGCCACTAAAAGCCATACTGTATATTTTTATAGTTTCTGAAATTTTGGATAAATAATTAATAAGTAATTTACATTGTATTGGGTCATCGTCTACAACTAATATATTTAACATAATTCGCCTCCTATATATAAGAGAACAAAATGTTACAAAAAAGTTGCATATTGTGTAAAAAACATTAAATAGATAAAAATTGTAACGTTAGTAAAGAGCTCTTCAAAATATAATAAAGAGTCTTAATGAGTAATCATTAAGACTCTCAGTTTCCAAATTTTTGGATACTGTTTTAGATTAAGAGAAAATAAATTGATTTGTTTAAGAGTTTATACTAATTTAAAGTAAGATTTACCATACATCAACCCATGTGTGGACATCTCCAGATCTTAAATATCCAGGAGGATTACAACCTTCTCTGGTTACAGCATCATAAATAATACTTGAGTGATCTCCATATATAGTATTTAACTCTTTTGTAACGTAATAGTAACCATCACTATCTGGACCATTAGAATCTTCAGAGCACTTGAATGTCATATTTTTTCCGAAAAAGTTAACGTTCAAGTCAATATCTCCACCAGTATCTGCTGGTTTCCATGCAATACATAAACGAACATGCCATCCCATATAATATCTGTTAAGTCCAGTGTTTTTATCGTGGAAAGTAAAATGGCCTAAGTATGTTCTACCCTTTTCCACTCGTAAGTTTGATGCAGCCCGTAATGGAGCGCTTAATTTGTCATTACTGATACTAATATTATTATTAATATCAGTTGTTTTGACTGTTTTTGACAAATTAGCATTTTCCAATGTGCTTGCGAATGCGGTACTTGAAGTAGAAAGTAATGAAGTTAATGTAAGAGCTAACGCCATCAGTAAAGCTGATATTTTTTTTGTTTTTTTAGTCATAATGTTATCCTCCTTAGGTGTACTTTTCTCTTAATCTACCTTCAAAATTAAATAATAATTTGAAGTATTATAGATAGCTGTTGCTATTGAAATTATTATAACATTGATAAGGTAATAAGTGTAAAAAAAGTAAAAAAAAGCAAAAAACATATGGTAATATAAGTATATATGATGTTTTATCTATGTAAATTATAGGAAAAAAGATATAGCATGAAAACTTCATGTTATATCTCTTTTTTATTGAATTAATTCTTTTAATTGTTCTATTTTTCCACCAATTATCTCTCCAGTTGTAGTATCGATGAAATATTCTGTATATATATTTTTTTGTTTGTTTTCTTTATAATTGAATTTTATCCTATAAACTTTTCTGATTGGCAAATCTTTTTTATAATTATCACCTGAGATAATTTGTTCTTTGTTGTCTGTTTCAAAAATAGATGTTTCATTTATGCCGTTTTCCAAAAGATATAGTTTTTCATTAGCTCTTTCAAAACTTAGTGATATATCAATTGATGTTATTTCTAAATCTCTAAATAATTGCCTGTTCTTGCTTTCGGCAATTTTTTTTGCTTCATCTTCATTAATTTTAATAGGATTATTATCAAATTTCTCATTAAATTTATTTAATAGTGTAATTTTATTAATAATTGGTATAAACTCTATACAAAAACCTTCATATTTATTTATAATTCCGTTGTATTCTTTTGAAAAGGTTATTTGATACAAGGATGATTGATTAGAATTGTTATTATCTGAATTTTGAAAAATATCAGTTATCTTATATTCTTCTGTTATTAGATTTAAATCCAATAACATTTTTTCTGCAATTTTTTTTGCATTTTCTGTAGTACAAGTATATTGAGGAAATAGTTTTTTATTTATAATTCCAAAACTAATAAATTCACCATTTTTTGCATCTAACATAATACTTAATTCATCATTATCTTTTTCTGAAATAGTTATAAGTTGAAAATACACTCTGCTATCATAGGCATCTTTTGTTATATTTTGATTTTTGATAGTAGTATTTATATAACCCAATTGTTCTAATTCTTTTATTGCCTTTTCTTCAAGTGTCTTATTATCTAATAAGTTAATTTTATCTTCAGCTGTAATTTCAAAGTCATTAGCTGTAAGTTCTTTTGGCATTCTCCATATTTTTTCATATGCAATATATGAAGCGAAAACAAATCCGGAAAAAATAAAAACACTTATTAATGTTGAAATAACTGTTTTGATAAGACAGTGTTTGTTTCTGTTAATATTGTTGTTTTTCATTGAGTTTTGTATTGCCTGTTCGTATTCAATTGGTGTGTTAATATCTTTGTCTAAGATATTAATTATAAATTCATCTATTGATTTCATAATTTTTTTCTCCTTCTAATTGGATTTTTATAGTTTTCTTAGCTCTAAAAAGATGTGATTTTACTGTATTTTCCTTCATATGTAATATTTTTGATATTTCTTTAGTAGTATATTTTTCCATATAGTATAAAATAATTATAATTCTCTCTTCATATTTTAAATTTTTTATAAGATTATAAAAATTAATATCTGCTTCTATTTCTTTAAAACTATTTGTTATAATAAACTTTTCAACATTATATTCATCTATTGAAATATCTTTTTTGTGCTTTTTTTTATATATTTTATTGCATTTGTTTATAAGTATTTTTATGGCCCACATTTTAAATTTTTTTGGGTCCCTTAATTTTTTTATTGATTTAAATAGCTCAATCATTGTTTCTTGTATTGCATCGTCTATATCAGATTCGTTAGTTATTCTAGATTTTGCTATTTTATATAATTCGATTTTTATCCCTAAAACTAAGTCTGTAAAAGCTTGCTTATCGCCCTTTTGCGCTTTTTCTATTAGTTGTTCTTCCATTTATTTTCCTCCAATCATTTATGTACATAATTGATATCTATATATAAGAGTTGAGTTTTTTTGTTAAAAGTTGCAAAATATAAAATATTTTATCATATTTTTTTTAAATAGTTAATATGAATAAGACCTACCCTATAATAGAGTAGGTTAAATTTTTATTTTTTTACAACTATGCTGCAATTTGTGAATAAGTAGATGAAAATTCTTCTTTGAATATATCTTTATAATCACAAATACATTTAATATCTAATTTATAGCCAAGTGGTACTAAATCTCGAAATATACGATTTATTATATAATCTAAATTTTCGTTAGAATATGGAACTCTTACAATAAAAGTTATATTTTTTACATTTGTTTTCTCGATTTCTTTTAATATAACATAAGAATTTGAAATATTTTGAAAAGCAATTACAGGATCATCCATTGTTTCTTTTATTAGATTTCCCAATATAAAATTATCAGTCAAAATAATACTATCAGAGTTTATATTCAAATTACCTTTCATAATCCAATTTTTTGTGCTTGTTCCATTTATCTTATTTGCACTTGAAAACCATATATCTGATGTATTTTTAAATAATTTATCTAAATGTATTGATAAGCCTTGTATGTAACCATTGCTATCAAATACTGGAACAAAGAAACCTTTTACTCCACTAAAACACCATTTAAAATCTTCTTCTTGGAAAAATCCCGGTATTCCACATAAATTATACTTTTTAGATAATGCATGTGCCACTAATCTTCGTTTTATATAATTTTTAGGCACTGTCCTGTATAAACCATCTTCAATAGAACTACTTAAAAGCCCTAAATTACTTAAATATTGTTTATGCTGTAATTCTAGTTTAAGCATTCCTAAAAACTCTCTATAAATAGTATCTCGTGTTTCTACATCGGCAATTAAATTAATTGGACTAATCTCTATTTTTTCTCTATTTTGAGAATAACATTCCATTTTTAATAATTCACTATATGCTTTTCTGGTATCTATATTTCTAACTTTTGCATATAGTCCAGTAGAGTAACCTCCTGCACCACAACGAGAGCAACAATATTTATTACTTTGAATATTTAATGATAAAGTAGGTATTTTGCTAACCTTATTATAGCCGACAAAACGGACATATTGCCTTATATTCAACACCTTTTTCTTCAATAATTTCTAAACATAGATGATAAGCAACATTAAGAATATCTATATGTTTTTTTACTTGTTCATAATCTAATTTGTGCATATTATGCAGCTCCTTTCAATATATTTTGTTCCCAAATATTTAAGAATTTTAACTGATTTTCATTTGGAGAACGATTATTTTTTATTCTACTTTGAACAACTATATTGTTTCTAACCTCAACAGTTACAAGTGATTTCTTTTTATTTTTTATATCTCTCATAAAATAAATATCACATTCACCATTAGCATACTTTTCTGCATATGTACGTACACAATTATTTTGTTGCTTACTTTCATTTTGTAAGGCTTTTAAACTAGGAGCAGGTGAAATTACGAATACATTATCATTAAATTTATTAATTGATAACAATTTTCCACGTTTTATGATAGCATTTTGGATTATTGATTGTTCTTGTATTTTATATTGTCTTTCTAATTTATCATGTTCGGCTTTTAAATCTTTTGGAAATAAATATTTTTTGTTTTTTAAATCAAAACCTAATGACTTTGCAAATCTTAAATAATCTTTGTAATTATATAAATCAATTTCCCTTTTTTGCAATTTAGAATACTCTATGAGACGATTAAGAGAAATGTATCTAGCAACATCCTCTAGATTTGCTGTACTGCCTCCAAAGCCTAAATAATTTTCTAAATACCTTATTTTATTTATATCTTTTTCTTGAAGTAATTTAAGAATTTTTAATTGATTATATGTAATATTATATCTTTTCATAAATGGGTAAAAATCTTTAGAAACTCCAAATATTTCTTTAAATGTTCCATAACTTTTAAATTGCCCAGCAACTAATGATAAATTATATAATTTCATTTTTGCTAATAGTTCTACACGCTTCAATTCACTTGTATTTTGAATTAATTGAATAATATCTATATAACTACAATGTTTTGCTATTTCCCATATACATGAATATTGGTGTTCTGTATTCTGCATTAATTTTTTTATATTATTTGGAAATACTATTGAATAATCAATTAATGAATAATTTCTCGTATATTCTCGCCATTTATTTTCAGCACAATAATTGCTATGTGATATGTATATATGACATTGACATCTTGATACTCTATTATTTACTACAACAGATCTTCTGTAACTTCTACTTGGAATTTCTCGTGCAAATTCTACAACAGAATAGTCAGTATTGTGTTGTGCATCAATAATTGTTTTTAATTCAAAATATCTAACAACAAAAGTATTATTTATTCTATCTAATATTGAAAGATAATCCTTGAACTCATAATATTTTAAATTACTCCTTTTGATTAAATATTTATTATGACAATGTGGGCATTTTGCAGTATCATTAACCTTCTTTTTACTAAAAAAATAGTTTTTGCAATTAGTACAATAACAATTATTTTTAGAATGTTTAATAATTAAGTTTTGTGGTATAGTTTGCTTTTTTACAAATTCACTCCAACCATTTGGTAAAGTATTTTTTGTATCAAGTATATTTAAAATTTTTTGATATTCAACTTTTATATACCCCATATTAAGCCACCTCCGTAAATAGTGAAATTTGAGGTTCTGCTTCTTTTTTAGATTGTATTTCTTCAGTCTTTTTAATTTCAGTTTTATTTTCTTTTTTTACTGTAGTTATTTTTGGCTTTTTATGTATGTTTAATTCTTCATTACTTTTTGAAAAATACATTGTTGCCCATAAATAAACAACTTTATCCATAACCATTGCAACTTTGCCTTGTTTCAATGATTCTGCTTTACTACAAATAAAATCATACATTTCACGTAGTGATTTTTCTTCATTATTAAATTTATCTTTTAAGTTTTCTTGTGATTTTAAATAGTTAAATATATTAGAAACATAAAAATTATTCATTTCTAAAACTTCTGCTTGTAATCTTTCTATTCCTTCCATTTTTAATTCCCTCCAATTTTTTTAAAGCCTGTATTACTAGGCAACCTCTAGTAATACAGTATCTTCATCTAAATATTTATCTCTATCAACTTTAGATTCTATTGTTTTCAAAAAAGATTTTATATTTTCAATTTTCCATTCATCTATGTTAATTTCAGAAACCATTGCAATTTTATCTCCACTAGCTGTTGGTGCAACAACTAAATCACCAATTTGTAATGGTAATGCAGAATAATAGCAATATTGTTTCCCACCAAATACTTTTGGTTCAAAATTATCTTCGTATTTTACACTTACAATATTAGTTGCCATTTTTATTGTCCTCCATTTCATAATAGTAATCTTCTAATTTTTCCATCAAGTATTGTCTTTCTTGTAATTCATAAAATCCTAACATAGGGTGAACAGCAATATAAATAATATCCATTTCATTTTTATAGTTGTTTTTAATTTTTTTAATCAACTCATTTGCTGATTTTTCAACAAATTTTTGTGTTTCATCATCTATGTTTTCTTCAGGATTTTTTACAAAATTGATTTGCTCTTTTAAATTTTCAATAACATCTTTTGCTTTTCCAATAATTTCTTCATCATCATTTTTTAGAAATTTATCCTTACATAATTTATTAAAATATTCATTTATTTTACTTTGCATAAATTTTTCCTCCATTCATTTTTATTAAAATGGTAGATCATCTCCATTAGAAATAAATTTACTATCTTGGGTAGTATCTACAGATTCATTATTTGACTTTGTTGTTCCAAATAAAATACTTTCATCAACTTTTTTTGCACTATCTGCAAAGTCTATTTCTTCAGCAATTATTTCTGTTGCATATCGTTTATTTCCGTTATTATCTTCCCAGTTACGAGTTTGTATTCGTCCTGCAACACAAATTTGAGTGCCTTGTTTTAAGTATTTTTCTGCAAAGTCTGCAAGTTTATTCCAAGCAACAATGTTAATAAAATCAGCTTGTCTTTCTTCTCCAGGCTTTGTATATTTTCTATTTACTGCTAATGTAAATGTAGCAACTTTCATATTATTTGCTTGTGAATATCTTATCTCTGGTAATCCTGTTAATCTTCCTAATAATATTGATTTATTCATAATTCTTCATTTCCTTTCCTTAATCTATTCTCACTGTTATAAACTTTATAATATCTTCAGTAATTCTATATAGATGTTCTAGTTCACGTATTAAATCTGGATTACATTTAAAGTTAATTAAATAGTAATAACCTGCATCAAATTTTTTTATTGTATATGCAAGTTTTTTTAATCCCATTTCTTCTATACTATCTATTTTTCCATTCTCATTTATGCAAGTTAAAACTTTGTCTAGTACACATTTTCTTTGTTCATTTGTAAGATTATCTCCTGTTATAAAAATTGTTTCATATTCATTCATTTTTTTATCAATCCTTTCCTTATATTAAAACTTGCTCTTTTATACATAATTCTTGACCAACATTTGGAGAATTTCCAAGTATAAAATCAATTTTCCAAGTCTTTTTTATTTCTTTTTGAATGTCTGTAACATTATTAAATTGCTTTGTTGTGCAATAACCTTTTGCATAAACAAATTGATTAATTTGTTCGCAGGCCTCTTTGAAAATAGTATTTTTGTTTGTGCTTATTGCTAATATATTAGATTCTGAAAATGGTAATTTCAAATTTTTACTAATAAGCATATATACTTTTGAATAGTTTGATTTTTTTTTATATTGATTTAAAGTATTTACTTTATTATTAGGTAAAGATTTTTTGTTGAATAATACAGGTAATTTCGGTACCTTTGTAACTTGTTCATTATCATTTATAATAATAGAAAATAGAATATTTTGATTATTCTTTAAATCATTTCTAACTTTCTCTATTTTCTTATCCTTTGACTCCAATTCTATTTTCAAGAAAATACCATCATTATATTTTTTGATTTTATGGTCTAGATGTCTTTTACCTAAATACCATATTTTTTTTACTTTACATTTTTGTTCAAAATTACTTACAATATCGCTTTGAATAAAGTCGATTTGCCTTTCTTCTAAATCTGGTTTTAATATTATTATTCCTTTAAATTTACTCATATTTATATTTCCTTTCTATGCTGCTAACTTAAATATTTCTTGTTTATTTCTTTTAGCATTTTTTTGTTTCATTTTTCTTTGATTTGAATAAAATTCTTCAAGATATTCTTCTTTTAAAATATCAACTTTCTTTTGATGTTTTCTAAGTTTAAACATATTAGTATATTTTCTAATGCTTTTCTTTTTCATTGAAGTTCTTCTGTTATTTTTTATTGATACAATTAGGAAAGATCCAAGTAGAATATTTCCTCCTAAAATTCTATTGAATTCTTCTTGTTTTGCATTTTTATTTGCATAAATCATTGTATTCTCATCTAATTTAATTCTAAATAAATCTTCTCCGATAAATGATTTTATAAATTTCAAATTAGTTGGTATCTTAACTATTTGAACTTCCTTTCCTGGCATTACTAATAAAACTTTTATTTTCATCTGTGTTTCCTTCCTTTCAATTATCATAAACTTTGTATGATATTTTTACATTAAATTTAATAGAAAAAGACAGATTGCTCTGTCTTTAATTTTTATGCAGCCATTGGCATTTGAGCTGTTTCATTATAATAATCTGTAATACTTAAATTTGTGCCTTTTTCAACTTTTGCAATTAGAATTTGTGCATCTTCAGAATATTCATTTACAAAATCATAATCAGCACAAGACTCATAATCATCAATAAAAATTGGAAAATTAGTTTTTGCAATTTTATTAAACATATTGGCAAATTCTAATGCTGTTGCAATAGTTTCTGACCTAGATAAATCAGATAAAGCTTGATTTTTATATGTAATTATAAAATCTTCCTTAATTTCTCCAGTAGTTTTCAGTACAGAATAAAACTTAATATCAACATCTTTTAAGTATTGTTTTGCAAGTTTCATTTTTTCTTCAATGTATGAAATATATAGTTTTTGAGCAATTTTTTTAATTTCTGTAACATTATCAATATATTTTTTATATTCAGTTTTTTCCTTATTAAAATTACTAATATCTTGTTTTGCAGATGCAATAAGATTTTCCTTTGTTTTTATTTCCTGATTATATTTTTCTATCTCTAATTGTTCATTTTCCAGTTGTCTTATCGTTTCTTGAATTGTAGCAATTTTTTTGCTTTTTTCTATTGTAGCTTCACCATCGAATGAATGATATTTGCATCTTTCAATTACAAATTTACTCTTTAAATCAGCTTTTTGTGTTTCTAAAAGATTTTTTCTCTCAAAGTCTTTAGTTAGGCTAATTTTCATATTTTGAATAGTATTTGCTCTACTTACATCTTCAATATGTTGCTTGCAAGTAGGACATTCATTGATTTCACAATTTTTAATTGCTAAATATTTTTTCTTTCCTTCCTGCATTGATTTTTCAAGTTCTACAATTTCAGTTTCTTTGTTTAAAATGTTTTTCTCAAGGCTTTCTACAATATCCTTTTGTTTTTCTTTATTAATAATATCTTGATTTGAACTTAAAAAAGCAAATTCTTGTCTTGCAAGTGATAATTCGACATCTTTTTCAAATGTTTTATAGGGTAATAACTTTGTGTCTACAATATTTTGTGCATAATTTATTTTACCATCTGTCATATTTATTTTTGCTTCGTAATTTTTTATATCTGCATTTAATTCAGAGATAAATGTAGTCATATCGTTTGGAATACCCTCTAACTTATTTCGTTCGTCTATATCTAAATTATCATAAGCAATATCCATAAAAATATTTCGCATTTCTAAATTGATAGTATTTTGCTTTTCTTTATTTGTCAGAACTTTAAAAGATTCTTTATCTTTAATATGTCTATCAATTAACTTTTGCTTTTCTTCTTCGGATAATTTATTAAATATTTCAATAGGCTTAATATCTTCTAAATATTTATCAACCATTTCTTTTTGTTCAGCAGGTTTTTTATTAAGAAAATAAAGAGGGTTACAAATTGATAAAAATAACTTTTTGTCTTTATAAAAACTTGTTAATTCATTTTGTGTAACATTTTTTCCATCTAGAGTAAGTATATTTTTTTTACTATTTGTTCTATTTTTTACACGAATTAAAATATGTTCAATTCCTCTATTATCAGTAAAATGTAATTCACCATAAGAAGCATCGCAATTTTTATTTATTAAACAAGCTTTTTCATCTCCAGATAGATTTGTTCCAAGTAAAATATTTATTACTGCATATAATACATTACTTTTTCCAGACCTATTTTGTCCTGTAATTGATGTTATATCATAAAGTTTAGTTTCAAATTCATTCTCAAACTTCCTAAAACCAATAGTTTTAACATAATTTACTTTCATATTTTTGTGCTCCTTTTTTGTTTTCGTGCATAAGGTTTTCTTAAATACTCTGGTAAAATCCAATCTTCAGTACCATCTAAAAATTTAACACAGTAATCTTTATAATATGGATCACGTTCTACAATAATAGCTGGTACATTTCTGTAAAATTTCCCATCATTTTGACCAGGACCATATACGATAACCCTATGACCTTTTTTAAATTTATTAAACATCGTATAATCTCCTAAAATATTTTTTTGTTCACCATTGACTTTATTTATTTTTTTTGATTAAATATATAAAGTTCAACAAATTAAATTTTGTGAATAGTAGTATAAGAGTGCTTTTCTTATGCTGCTAATTTTTTTGTAATTCTTTGAACGTATTGCAAATCCATTGCAATATTTCTTTCTCCGAATTTTTGAATTTCTAATTGTACTATTGTTCCTAAATCGCATTCAGATAAATCTTCAACAAATTCAGGCTTTACAACTATATTTACTTGTTTATCTTGCATATCATAAAATTCACCAATATAATATTTTTTTGTTTTTCCATCTTTCATAATGTCTTCAATATGACTGCCAGTAAACACATAACATTTATCCATATCAGGCTCTGTTAATAGTTCAATTTCTTTTTGTTTTGTATTTTTTGCTTGTTTGCTTTGTTCTTGCTTTGTTTCTTGTGTTTCAGTTACTTTCTTTTTAGCTGTAGTTGTTTTCTTTGTTTGAGTTACATTTTTCTCATCATTTTTAACAGTAGTTTTACTCTCTGTAATCTTTTTTGTTTCAGGTTTATTCACAATATTTGCATTTGTTGTGGATAGTTTCTCTTGATTTTCAGCAGTTTGTGGAATTGTCTTAATAGAATTAAAATTATCTTTTTGTAAAATATCTAATACATAATTATTGAAAGTTTGACCAAAATAATTGTCTTGTTCTTCTTGTTTTAGAAATAAAGTATAGTTACCTTTAATTGAATTTCCTTGCATTTTTTGTAATTCAAAGTAATCCTTTAATCTGTCTATTGATTTTTGACCTGTAATTCTCATCAACCATATTCTATCATTGCAAATTGATGGTATTAAAAATTTAAGCCAGGCCATTCTGTTGCAAGCAGACTTTCCTTGTTCATTTCTTTGTCTGTATTGACAGCTCGAATCACATTTTATTTCTTGCCAACCATTTTTTACTTTTTGTCTTGCTGTATCAGAATTTGCATGACAAGAACATACTTCTCCAGACTGATTATATCTTACTTGTTTTATTGTTAAAGGGTTATCATCAAAGAATTGTATGTCTATACTTTTTTGACCTTTGTATTGATTGTCAAATTTTTTTAAATATCCTTCCATAAATGAATCTTGTATTTTTGCTATAAAGTAGCCTAACTCTACAACTTTTCTAGTACCTTTATTTGATACTGTTTGTTCTCCATGTTGTACCCTGCCAATAACAGGTAAATTAACATATCTTGTTTTTTCCATTTTTAATCTTCCTTTCTCTTATGCAGCAACTAATTCTTGCATACAATAATTATTTTCTTGTACCATTGTAGAATCAATAGTATAAATTGGATACATTGCTTGTTTTACAACACAAATTCCTAACTGTGCCTTTAATATGCCAAGTTTAAGTAATTGTGGAATTAGAGTAGGTTTGTATTTGCAATCAACAACAATTTCATTTTGTCTAAGCACTTTGTTATTTTGTTCTAGTGTAATATCTGCAAAGTGTTCGGTTTCGTTAGTTTCTGGATTAGTTCCAAATAAACTTAATTGTAGGTTTCCATTCACATATCTTGAACTATGAATAAAACAATTTCTAAATATTTTTTCGTATAATTCAAAATTAAAACCACTTCCCATAATTAAAAATCTCCTTTCAAATTTTTGTGTAAAAAGATTTTTTTATAAATCCTCCTTTCTTTTAACTTAGGGACAAAAAAAGAAAGTATCAGCAAAGGGGGGATTTGCTTTTACTTTCAATTTTAGACATGACAAATAATCTATATATTTGCACACGAATTAAACCCAAAATTTATGCTACATCAGAAATGATGTAGAAAAACTGCTATTAACTAATATTTTAATAGCTATGCCACATTAAATGTGGGTAGTTATAGCATAAAACTATAACATTATCTTTATACACATCTATATTTTACATATTTTTTCAAATGATTTCAATAAACACGCTCAAAAAATTTTTTCTGTTAATTTTTCAGTCTTTTTTCGTATTTTTTATGTCGCTAAAAAACTTTTTTTGAAAAAATATTGCTACATCCTTTTAATATCAGTGGTTACAGCGTATAAAAATTATTTTTGTTCACCATTCCTTTTTATAGCACTATTTTTATAAAATATTTTAAAAGGAGGCTTGTGCAATGAACAATTATTATTTTACTTATTGGATAGGAATTCATGGAAGAAAGCGATTTGTAAAATTAACAAATAAAGTATTTAGGTATGCCAACATTCCAGAGGAACTAAAAAAGACAAGAAATAAGGACCAATATTTATTTGATTATTTCTTATCAGTTTATTTTGTAGTTGTATTAAATTATTTTAGTGTAAGTCTTGAAGGTATGAATTTTATGCTTGATATGTTATTTGCACCAGGTATGAGTACATTATATCCGCCAAAAGATATTTTAAGAGACCAAAAAATGAACATTCCTAGAATTGAAAATTTTATAAAGAAAGATTTAAAAAGATTCTATTCATTATAACTTACTCTGTATGTCATATATAGAGTAAAAAACAAAAACTTATATGTAACATAAATGAAATGGGGTGAAAAGATGTTAGACGATTTTGAAAATTATTTGAATGAAAGACAGCAAACACATACTAATAATGAATATCTATTTATAGGTAAAAAAAGCAATTTCTATGGAAATAAACCTTTAAATAGAAATTTTGTAAATAGGATACTTGAATTTAGATAATCATAATAAAGATATGCTTCGATTATCTAATGGACTATGAGAAAGGAAGGCTACTTATGGAAAATTTTTTATTAGATAGATTTATAGAAAAACATGGAAATAATGTTTTTTCTGATATAAAAAATTGTATGAAAGAAGAATTACTTGAAAACAATTTAATTGAATTATGGTGTGATGATTATGCTCATTTTTTATTTGATTTTACTTTTTATAATCATTGTGGAATTGAAGCTAATAAAGTACCAATAATGATTAGTGGGTTAGGAAATAAATATTTGCCGAATATACCAATGAGAAAAATAAAAAAATACATAAAAAATCAATGGAGAAAATAATTAAATATATAGATCCAAATGGATCTATTCAAAAACAAAGAAATAGCAGAGCATAAATGTTCTGCTATTGTGCTTTTTTATTATCTTCTTCATTTTTGTTTTCTTCTATTTCAGTTTTTAATACATATTGAGATTTTAGTATTGATAACATTCTATAAAATACTTGTAATTCTTCTTTGGAACTATTATTTAATAAATTATCAATGGATCTTCTTGTACTTAATGTTTTATTTAAAGACTTTCCATATAATATGTAATCACTATCTGCACCTGTTACTGAACATAGCGTATCTAATAAATTTATACTTATCATACCTTCACCACGTTCAATTTTTGCAACATAATTTGGTGTAATCCCAATACGTTCTGAAAATTTTTCTCGTGTTTCTTCATATTCTTCATCTCTTATTTTTCTGATTCTTGCTCCAATTTTTATTTTGTCTAGTGCCATATTTTTTGCCTCCTTAGGTGTATTATTCCTCCTAATCACTATTTTACATTGATTTTCAGGATTACTACACACACTACCCTTGGGTGAAATAAGCACCCTACTAGTTATAATTTTCGACCATAAATCCTTTTATATTGCATATTTCGACAATTTATAATTTATTTAATTTTAACAATGAGAAAAAAACAGCACCATTTTTCGACACCGTTCGACATGTATTTTTTTGTATAATCTCTGCAAGGCTTGATATGCCTGTTTTAGAGAATGTAGTGCAAAAGAGATTTATACGAAGAATACACTCATGAAAAAAGTTCGATTTAAAACAGGAATTATTGGGCTTTATTTTGTTATACGAATTTAATATACATACAAACTTTTTGGAAAGGAGGTTTATTTTTAGTGCGTTCGCTTTAATAGGCGTATTCGAGCCTAAATGAAAATTTAGGAGGAACGCTTATGTGCACACAAAAAAATTACAATGAAGAAAAGTTTGATAGTTTCATAAATAAAACTATTATTTTATCATCTAGGTTATTTTTCAAAAAACAAATGAATTTTATAAATAAAGAAAACACGATTGTAGATAACAAGGACTTTTCTCGCTATTTACAAAGTTTTATTGAGGTTAATACTCCTTTTGCGTCTTTTAATGAAATCGATATTTCTATGGAATTAAACCGTGCATTAAACTGTCTGTCAGATATTGAACAGGCAGTTATTTTTTTGCTTTACAATAAGGAATTATCACAAGATGAAGCAGCAGAAATTCTTAATATATGGTCTAAATCTGTTAGCAGAATTAAAATTAGAGCCATTGAGAAATTAAGAAAACATATGGAAGGAGATTTAGAAGATGGAAAATAAAAGTTTATATGAATTAGGAATACTTGCACAAAGAGGTGATGAAATGGCAATGTTAGAAATACTTAATAGAAAAAAGAAAATGCTTAAAAAATACAGTTTTGGAGATGAGGATAGATACCAATTCATTATTCTAAAACTAATTGAAGGAATAAAAAATTACAAGTTTTAAAAATTTTTAAAAATCTTCGGTAGAATTTTGGCAACTTGCCTAATGTAAATATATTGAAGGGCAAATTTTTAAGGACACTATAAATTCAAGGACAGATAGGACAAGCTCTTATCTGTCTTTGGCTATATTATTGGAAAGGAGATTCACTATGTTTTTAAGATTTGTATTATTAGGAATATCATTAGTTGTAGTTTTATTTGTATTTGATGTATTACTACCAAAATTAAAATTAAAATACAGACTACACAAAGAGTTAAAGGAAAAACAAAAAAGAAGAATAGAATTTAAAAATAAAATGGAAGAATTAGAGATTAAATAAAATCGCTAATAGACTCGTCGTATCTAAAAAACGAGGACAAAAAATTAACCAAAGGTGCTAAGTTATGAGTAACAAAGAAAAAATAATTAAATTATATTATGATGAACATTTACAAGTGAAAGACATTAGTAATTCTTTAAATATTTCTTCTCCATATATTACAAAAATTATTAAACAAGATAGTAAATATATGGAAGAAAAAACAACTAGGAAAAACAAATCAGCAGTAAATAGAAGAAATGCTAAAAATAAGTTTATGAAAGATAAAAGAGATATGAAAAGAATAGAAGATAACTATGCAACAGTTGAAGCACAGCATATACAAGCCACAAAGGAATTATCAAAATCAAGTCATCTTAATAATGAGACTTATCGAAAATGGAATAGTAGTGCCTATAAATATAACCCTTCAAAACATAGGTATGAGTTTGACGAAAATTTAATACGTTGTTATTCAATACCTAAATATATTAAAGAAAGGTGAAATTCTATGGAAGATAAATTATTAAAACTAATTAAACTTGCAGATGAATTAAATGATAAACAAGATAAAGTCTATGCAGAAATACAATATTGTGCAAATGATAATAAAACACTAGAAATTTGCATTAGAACAAAAAAAGATTTTAGTTATGTAGAAAAATGTCAAGTTGAATTAAATGCTTTTTCGATGATTAAATGGGAAAATGTAATAAGCCTTTTTGAAACCTTTGTTGGAGGTGCTGTCAATGAATAAAAAGGAAGCAATTGCCTATGCACAAGTTACACTTGATTTTATGCTAAGTTCCAAATACACAGATGAAGTAACTCCAGATAATTTGGGTGTTGAGATGAAGCAGGCTTTTAGAATATATCCTAAAAATATTATTTTATCTACAGCGGAAGCACAAGCTTTTGCAAGGAAACAAATAAGTAAATAATATTAATTTATTTTTTGCATATAAATTAATTAATATTAAACAAGGAGGATATATGGAACAGGAATTTAAGATAAATGCTTATTTTGATGAAGGTGGAGAAAATTTAGAAAAGGTAATTTGTTCGATATTAATTAATGTATTGAATGCTCAAGCAAAATTTTTTTAGTTTGAGCATTCCAAAATAAAAGAAAATCCGTTATAATATGCTTAAACTTAAATTATAGATTCAAGCATAGAAAGGGGGAAAAATGCTTGAACAAATTACAAAAGTAATGTATAAGGTAGCGCTTTATATTCGTTTATCAAAGGAAGATGTTGATAGAGGATATGATGAAAGTGAAAGTATAAAGAATCAAAGGACATTATTAGTTGAGTATGTAGAAAAATTGGGACCAAAATATCAGATGGTTGAAATTTATATTGATCAAGGTTACACAGGAACAAACTTTAATAGACCAGATTTTCAAAGAATGATAAAAGATATTAATTTGGGTAAAATAAATATGGTTGTAACAAAAGATTTGTCTCGTTTAGGTCGTGATTATATTGAAACTGGTGAATATGTAGAAAAATGGTTTCCAGAGAATAATGTAAGATATGTTTCTGTAACAGATGGAATAGATACTTTTGAAGCATCAAATGGAAATAATGATATTGCACCATTTAAGTCAATATTAAATGATATGTATTCTAAGGATTTGTCAAAAAAGATAAAGACGGCACTTCACACTATGCAAAAACAAGGAAAATGGGTTGGGGGAAGGACTGCAATGGGATATTTGAAAGACCCGAATGATAAAAATCATTTAGTAATTTGCGAAGATGAAGCAGAAATAATTAGAAAAATTTTTGAAATGGCAAAGCAGGGATATGAACTATATGAAATAAAAAATTATTTGATAAATAATAGAATACCAACAGTAAGTCAAATGAGATATGGAAAGTTAACTTTTTGGGAATGTAAGGCAATAAAAAACATATTAAGAAATGAGGTATATATTGGTACAACTATTCAAAATAAAAGAAGTAGAATAAGTTATAAAAATAGAAAGTTACGTCCAAATCCAGTAGAATTATGGAATATTGTAGAAGATACACATGATGCAATTATTGATAAAGAAACCTTTTATGCAGTACAGAAAATGAAATTATGCCAATCATATAAAAGAAATGAAAAGAAAAATAATTTTCTATTAGATGGATTACTTATTTGTTATGAATGTAAACATCGAATTGGAATAAGAGTTAGAACAAATGGAACTTTTGATATGGTATGTAATTATTATCGTAGAAATTCTAAATTACATCTTTGTACATCACATGGGTTTAAATATAAAAATCTTGAAAATAATGTGTTAAATTACATAAAAAATCTATTTGAGAAGATAAATAATCAAGAAATAGAATTAGATATAAAAGCTGGAAATTCTAAAAGTGATTATAAAAAAATGATGAAAAAAATTGAAATGGAAATAAAAATAGTAAATGAAAATATTGATAAAATGTACTTAGATAAATTAAATGGTAAGCTAAGTGAAGAAATGTATAATAGATTGTTTGAAAAGATGACAAGTCAGGCAAAGGAAAAAGAACAAGAGTACAGAAAATTACAAGAATTACAGACAGATTGTGCTGTGGATAAAACAGAGGAAATAAAGAAGCTAGTAAAAGAATTTTTGGAATTGAAAGAACCAACTCCAGAAATAATGAGAGTTATTATTAATAGGATAGAACTTCATCAAGACAAGCAAGTTGATATATATTTCAATTTTAGAAAACTTAATGAAATAAGTAGAATTTAGCTATAAAAGTGCCTTGTTTGACATCTACCAGAAGGAATATCAATGTCTGTTCCAATGAAAAATGGAGGAATGTCAAAATTCAAAGTTATCTTTTATGTAGTATTATCAGGAATAACTACAGGAATAGGTGCATTTTTTGGAGCAATAGTTGGGTCAATCTCAGAAAGTGTAATAGCTGTTTGCCTAAGTTTTGCGGCAGGTGCAATGTTATATATTGTATCAGGAGAGTTAATACCAGAATCAAATAAATTATATAAAGGTAGAATGTCTGCTGTTGGAAATATGATAGGATTTGTAATTGGAATTTTTGCAACTCAGTTATAAAATATTATTAATAAAAAATAAAGTTTTGCTAATAATTAACAA
>ENA-UOOA01001293-UOOA01001293.1-human-gut-metagenome-genome-assembly--contig:-P61old-NODE-1293-length-41707-cov-12.358158_pt1 | contig 41707 bp, 38 predicted proteins | sample MGYA00242467_ERZ724014 | MGnify/ENA metagenome assembly ERZ724014 | reverse complement strand
CGAGAGGCTGCTCGAAAAACGATAGTTTTTCGAGCAGCCTCAGAGGACTGCAAACGCAGTCCTCTTTTTTATGCACAGGCTGTGCATTACTCGTCGATGATGGTGGTGAACGTCAGGGTTTCGCTCTCGTTTGGATTCAGCTTGCGGATGCCCTGCTTATGCTCAATGGCATGGTCAAGGTGATTGCCGTCCGGCAGGGTGCTCCACGGCTCGAGGCAGACGAACGGCACCTCGAAATCCTTGTACGGGCTCCACACTGCAAAATAGTCGAAGTCGGTGAAGTCCATCGTCACACGGCGGTGATTTTTGCTGCTGGCAATGGTCGCCGTGCGGAACGGCAGACCCTCGGTCATGACCGCATCGTTTGCAAACAGCTCGCGGGAAATCGGCAGTCTGCCGTCGGTCAGCGGAACGGAAACGCGGTCGGCGGTCAGCATGACGTTCTCGTCGGTTACAATGCGGCTGAGCGCATCCGTGCCCTCAAACTCCACATAGTAGTCGGTTATCTTCTCGCCGTCCTCCCAGCAGAGCGTGTAGGCGTCATGGCCGCCAACCTCGTAATACATCACGGAATCGCTCGTATTCTTGACGATATGCTCCTTTTTCAGCGCATTTCCGTCCAGTGTATAGCGCACGGTGCAGATAAAATCCCACGGATACATCTTTTTCGTGTACTCGCTCGGCGTGAGCGTGAATTCCGCACAGGTGCCGCTGATTTTCTGTGCCTGCCACTCCAGATCGCGCCCGAAGCCGTGCTGCGTGATCTCATACGGCTTACCGTCCACCGTATAGGTCTTATCCTTGAGCCGTCCCACGATTGGGAACAGAATGGGCGCATGGCGTTTCCATGCCGCCGGATCGCCCTTCCAGACGTACTCCGTGCCGTCCTTTTTGCTCGTAAAGCGGGTCAGCTCGGCACCGAATTCGTTAATTTCCACGCGAAAGCGTTCGTTTTCCAATACCTGCATGGGTTTTTCCTCCTTTACTTGAGGCAATACCACATAATTAAAGCTGCGGCTCCTTGCGCAGGCTCCGGTCGCGCTGCCGCGGCGCTTTACGCAAATCGCTCTTGTGCAATTATGTGGTATTACCTTAAGTTCAGGATACCCACTTTATCCGGTAAAGTCAAGAAAAAAGGACGAACCAACGGTTCGTCCTTTGCTTTTACTCCAGCTCCGAAATCGCTCTGCGGATTGCGGCATCCTGCTGCTCCACAGCGTCGAGCAGGCTCCTGTCCTCGAGCGGCTTATTGCCTCTCATGGCCTCGGTCAGCACAGCGCTGACCTGATACAGCCGCTCAAAGCCAAGGTTCTGCGCTACGCCCTTGAGGGTATGCGCACCGCGGAAGGCAGCCTCCCAGTCCTGCTGCAGGGCCGCGTTGTGCAGGTCGGCGCAGGTCGGGTCGTCCTGATACATCTTCACGAACTTTTTCACCATGTTCTCATTGCACAGGCGCTGCAGCGTGTCCGCATAATCGCCGCCGATCTGTGCGTAAAACTCTTCCAGATTCATGTATGTACTCCTCCTCAGGTCTGTACGTCGTTGCGCTTTTGCTTTGCCCAGTACATCAGCTTGTCCGCCCGGCGGATGGCCTCGAGCAGCGGATGCGCCTGATACACACCGCCGATGCTGACGGTCGGGTGGATATTCTCGTACTGCGGTATTTCAGTTGTGTACACGGCTCCCCGAATGCGCTCGAGTGTCGAACGGAATTTCTCCGCCGGGATATGCGACAGCAGCAGCACAAATTCATCGCCGCCGTAGCGGACGAGTGTGTCCGCTGTGTTGACGCGCGCGAGAATGACATTCGCAACGTGCCGCAGCACCGCGTCGCCCGCAAGGTGGCCGTATTCGTCGTTGATCTCCTTAAAGTTGTCAATGTCGATCACCGCCAGTGCCTCCGCCTTTTCCAGCTCGAGCTGCTGATCCTCGAGGTAGCGGCGCCCATACGCGCCCGTCACCGGATCCAGATAAAAATCCTCTCCGTGCGAGGCATCCAGACGGAACTGCCGTCCGCCGCTCGTCACCCAAACGCTGTCGCTGAGTCTGCTGCCCAGCTCGAGCACGCACTCGCGTCCGTCCACGACCAGATAGCGCGAAATCAGCTGATACGCGCACTCGTCGGTAAGCTCCAGCTTGCTCATGCGCGTCTTGTCCTCCATGCAGCGGCAGGAAATGCATCTGCTGCATCTTTTTCCGTGATTCCACACCGGAGAGCACGGCAGGACGCGGTCCGAGAACGTGCCGTCCGCATTCAGCTGCAGGATTTCGCCCCTTTGCGGATCAACCAGCCGCACCACATCAAAAATACGGCTCATGCCCTCCATTGAAGCCGCAAGCTGCCTGCCGGTGACAGCGCCGGAATCCGGCAGCGCCATTTCCGGCAGCATGATATCGGTCTGCATCTCGCGGAACTGACCGACAGCGCCGAGATACCGCGGCTTGGCGTCACTCGACCAGAGCGCACGGGCCGCGAGCATGTACTCGTGTTCCCAGCCGTTCTCCGGAAACCGCAGGGTGATCGGCATGCTGACATCCGGAGCATCCCGCGTGGTAACATACAGCGCGTTTTCCAGGCGGTGAAGGTCATCCTTGCTGAAGATCGTGAATTTTTCCGTATCCGCCGCATCATACAGACGGCTGCCAAACGGCAGCGTATCCGTGTGGTCCGTCACAGAGATGGTGCGCGTTGCCGCATCATAGTCGAACTGAATGCCGCAGGACTGCTTGGCAAAGAAGTCGGTCTTGATACGCTCGGTCTCGAGCGCCTGAATCGAGCGCCCGACCTGCGGCGTCGCCCGTTTGAGCATCATTTCGGCCGAAAGCTGCTGCGTGTGCGCCGTGCTGTGCATATATCCCTCGTTGGCCTCGCGCAGACGCTCCCTGATCTGCAGCGACGCATCGAGCAGGCACTCGAGCAGCAGCGGATTGAACGTGCCGCACTCGCCGTTTACGATCATCCGCAGGGCGGTCTCGTGGTCATACGCGGACTTGTAGCAGCGCACGCTTGTCAGCGCGTCGTACACATCGGCAACCGAAACGACCTGCGCCGCGATCGGGATCTCCTCGCCGGTCAGGCCGTCCGGATAGCCGCGGCCGTCGTAGCGCTCGTGATGCCAGCGCGCGATCTCATACGCGGTCTTGAGCAGCGGCTCCTCATTCGAGAACGGCAGGTCGTGCAGGATATCCGCGCCGACCGTCGTGTGCGACTTCATGATCTCGAACTCTTCCTTTGTCAGCTTGCCGGGCTTGTTGATGATCTCATCCGGAATACTGACCTTGCCGATATCGTGCAGCGCGGACGCACTCGAGATCAGCTGAATATCCTCCTGCGTCAGCGAATAGCGGTCGGTCTTCTGCACCAGACGGCTCAGCAGCACCTCGGTGATGGTGCGGATGTGCAGCACATGCGGGCCGCTCTCGCCGTTGCGGAACTCGACAATATGGCTGAAGATATTGATCATCAGGTCGCTGATCTTTTCTTTTTCGTAAATCTGCTCGGCGGCAAGCCGCATCAGCCGCTTCTGCTTGGCGGCCAGTATCAGCGCGTTGACCACGCGGCGGTGCACGACCATGCGGTCGAACGGGCGGCTGATATAGTCGGTAACGCCGAGGTCATACGCGCGCTCGATGTGCTCGATGCCGTTCTCCGCCGAGATCATCACCACCGGGATATCCTCGATCTGGCGGTTGTTGTTCATCGCGGTCAGCACGTCAAAGCCGTTCATCTCCGGCATGACCATATCCAGCAGAATAAGGTCGATATCGGTGTGCGTCCGCAGCAGCTCGATCGCGCGTGCGCCGTTTTCCGCCTCGATAAAATTGTATTCATCACCAAGAATATCGGCTAAGATCGTGCGATTCAGCTCGGAATCATCTACGATCAGAATCGTGCTTTTCTCTTTCATTCGTGCTAAAACCTCCTGCCGGTCAAGCAATAGATACCGTGATTGATCGATCACAGGCCGCAAAAAACAAATCGTGTTCCTGCATGCATCTGCATGCATAAAAGCCGAGGTCTGCAGGGCAGAAAACCGGCAGGGATAACGCTAAAATAATCCATTAGTATGATAACATTCTTTACAGGTTTATGCAAGCTATTTTGTTTTGAAAATGCAGATTTTTTAACATTTCACACGTTTTACCCTAAAAAAAAAAAAAAAAACGCACTTTTTTCCTGCTTTTCAGCCTGCCGAAGCAAGCATGCAGTGTATCAATATGCAAAGTGCAAGCCCGACTCCCGCAGGAATCAGCACCGCCGCCAGTGTCCACTTTGCGCTGCGCGTCTCCTGCAGGATGGTAAGGCAGGTTGTCGAGCACGGTGCGTGCGCCACGGTGAGCACCAGTGTGCAGAGCGCGGTCTGCACCGTCCAGCCGTTTGCCAGCAGCAGCGCGCGGAAGGAGGCAAAGTCCACGCCGGAGGCAATCGTGCCGGACGAGAGGTAGCCCATCACGATGAGCGGCATGACCAGCTCGTTCGCCGGAAAGCCGAGGATGAACGCAAGCAGAATCACGCCGTCTATCCCGAACACCCGCGCTGCCGGGTCTAAAAATGCCGTGATGTGCGACAGGATAGCTGTATTCCCTATCTGCACATTGGCAAGCAGCCAGATGAGCACGCCCGCCGGAGCCGCCACGGCGGCGGCTCTCGCAAGGACGAACAGCGTCCGGTCGCGCACGCTGCGCACGATAACGCGCCCGATCTGCGGCATGCGGTACGGCGGCAGCTCGAGCGCAAACGACACCGCCTCTCCGCGCAAAACCGTTGCCGAGAGAATGCGCGACACGAGCAGCGTCAAGCCAACACTTGCCGCGATGACGCCGGTCAGCAGCAGCGCGCCGCCTGCCGCGCTGCCCGCGAAAAACACCGAGCACAGAAAAATGAGCAGCGGAAACCGTCCGTTGCACGGCGCAAAGCTGTTGGTGAGGATGGCAATCAGCCGCTCCCGCGGCGAGTCGATGATGCGGCAGCCTGTCACGCCGCAGGCGTTGCACCCGAAGCCCATGCACATGGTCAGGCTCTGCTTGCCGCTCGCTCTCGCGCACTGGAAGGCGTGGTCAAGCTGAAATGCCACGCGCGGCAGGTAGCCTGCGTCCTCGAGCAGCGTGAACAGCGGGAAGAAAATCGCCATCGGCGGCAGCATGACCGAGACAACAGTTGCCAGTACGCGCCATAACCCGTCGGTCAGCATCGAGACGAAAAACGGCGGCAGTCCCAGCTTCGCAAGCGCACCCGCAAACGGCGTGCCGAGTGCCAGAAGATGCGTGCTCAGCCACTCGCTCGGCACGTTTGCGCCGAATAAGGTGAGGTAAAACACGCCTGCGAGCAGCAAAAGCATGAGCGGCACGCCGAACCTCCGGCTGAGGATCACATCGTCCGCTCGGTCATCCCGCGCGCAGGCGCATTCCGGCTGTCTGACGCACGTCAGCGCGATCTCCTCCGCGCGGAGTGCCGCCGCTGCGGTTGCAATATCGTCCCTCTGTTCCTCCGTCAAATCCTCGTCCATCGCCGGATAGCGGATGGCGGTCGGGTGCGTTTCATTTTCGCCTGCCGCCGCTCGGCGTATCGCGGCTTCGAGCTCGTGCAGCCCCTTTCCCTGCCGTGCGGCGCACGGTATCACCGGTATGCCAAGCTCCCGCTCGAGCGCGGCAGCATCAATCTCAATGCCCTTTTTCGCGGCTTCATCCATGAGATTCAGGCATAGAACGGCGTTTTTCTGCACCTCCAGCACCTGCAAAGCAAGGATGAGGCTGCGCTCCAGACAGCCCGCGTCCGCCACGAGCACCACCGCGCACGCCTGACCCGAAACCAGAAATTCCCGCGCGGCACGCTCCTCCTCCGAGTGCGCCCGCAGCGAATAAGTACCCGGCAGGTCGGTCAGCGTCAGACCGCCGCCGCGCAGCCTGCCCTCGGCGCACGCGACTGTTTTTCCGCTCCAGTTGCCGGTGTGCTGACGGCTGCCGGTCAGGGCGTTGAACACGGTCGATTTGCCGACGTTCGGGTTGCCCGCCAACGCCACGGTGCGCCTCATGGCTGCACCTCGATTTGAGCGGCATCGCATTTACGCAGGGCAACCACCGCGCCGCGTATCCAGTACGCGATTGGGTCGCCCGAGAGCGCACGCCGCACACAGGTTACGCGCGTGCCCGGCACTAACCCTAAATCCTGCACGCGCCGCCGCATGCCGCCGCTGAGATGCAGCGCTGCGACCCGCGCCTGCTGTCCGTCCCGCAGCGCCGACAGCGAAATATTTGCCGAATTGGCCATTCCAATCAGCCCCTTATCCATAGATTCTGGTTACAATCTATGCCGATACGGACAATTCGGTGCTAATCCGTCACCGCACATCATATAGTAAGGCAGACCCCAAAGGAGGCTCGGCTGCATATGAAAACAAGCGAATCCTATCTGCCCGAGGGCAGCTACATGGTACAGCCTGCGGTTCGGCAGGCATTTTCAACGCTCGGCGCACTGCGGCAGGCGCAGGACGAGGGACGTATTCTGGAAGCCGTCGCACAGCGGTGCACCGCCGCGCACGACCTGCTGTTCGACCTCGGCATCGCGCAGGGCATCCTGCCGCGCGTGTCCTGCGCGCTCGGCATCGAGCAAGGCGACACGCGCGAGATTGCCATCCTGTCGCGTGTAGGCAAGCCCACCTGCTTCGTCGTCACCGATATCGACGAGAGCACGGACCCGCCCACGGCGTGGCTGTCGCGCACCATCGTTCAGCAGAAGGCGCAGGACCGGATGCTTGATTCCCTCCGTCCGGGTGACGTGATTCCGGCGCGTGTAACGCATCTGGAGCCGTTCGGCGCATTCGTGGACGCAGGCTGCGGCGTGCCATCGCTCATCGGCATCGAAAATCTGTCCGTGTCGCGCATCTGCCACCCGAGCGACCGATTGACCGTCGGGCAGTCCATTTTAGCCGCTGTCCGCACCGTGGAGCCGGAAAACCGGCGAATTTCACTCACCCACCGCGAGCTGCTCGGCACCTGGGCGCAGAACGCGGCGCTGTTCTCCGTCGGTGAGACCGTGCGCGGCGTTGTCCGCTCCATCGAGCCGTACGGCGTGTTCATCGAGCTTACGCCCAACCTGTCCGGCCTTGCGGAGCCGCGTGCGGATCTTCATCCCGGCATGGCGGTATCCGTGTACATCAAGTCCATCCTGCCGCAGCGTATGAAGGTAAAGCTGACCATCATCGACGTTCTCTCACCGTATGACGCACCGACACCGCCACGGTATTTCATCACGGGCGGACATATTGATGCGTGGACCTATACGCCGGTTGGGTGCGATAAAAAGCCGGTTAAAACCGTTTTCGAGTGAACAGCAAAAAAATGGAGAATGAAACCGTCACGTTCATTCTCCATTTTCCATTATTTCTGATTTTTCACTCTATCCCAGTACGCTTTCGCGGCCTGTTCGGTCTTATTCGGGCCGTATTCGTAGTATTGTGCGCCGCGCAGCTCCTCGGGCAGATACTCCTGCTGCACCCAGTGATTAGGATACATATGCGGATACTGATACGTCAACCCGCGGCCTAATTTCTTTGCGCCGCCGTAATGCGTATCCTTGAGGTGCGCCGGAATATCGCCTGCCCTGCCCGCCCGAATGTCGGCAATGGCGGCATCAATACCATTGATGGCGCTGTTGGACTTGGGCACGGTCGCCATCAAAATGATCGCCTCCGCAAGCGGAATCCGCGCCTCGGGCAATCCCAGCTGGAACGCGCTGTCCACGCACGCCTTGACGATGGCGGCGCACTGCGGGTACGCCAAACCGATATCCTCGCTTGCAATAACGAGCATGCGCCGCGCCGCGGAGATCATATCGCCCGCCTCGAGCAGCCGCGCGAGATAATGCAGGGCGGCGTCCGGGTCCGAGCCGCGCACGGACTTCTGCAGCGCCGAGAGGATGTCGTAATGGCTGTCGCCGTCGCGGTCGTAGCGCATATTCGAGCGCTGCGCCGCCTGCTGCGCGTCCGCGAGCGTGATGCCGTCCGCCCCCGCACCGGAGACGAGCAGCTCGACCGCGCCCAGCGCCTTGCGCACGTCGCCGCCGACCGCCTGCGCGATGTAATCCGCCACGCCGTCCTCGACCGGCTTTGCGTCCTCGCCCATCGCAAGTTTCAACGCACGTTCCACTGCCCGGCGCATATCGGCAGCCTCGACCGGCTTGAACTCGAATACCGTGCAGCGGCTTAAAATCGCGTTGTAGATGTAAAAATACGGGTTTTCCGTCGTGGATGCGATGAGCGTGATCTTGCCGGTTTCGATGAACTCCAGCAGGCTCTGCTGCTGCTTTTTGTTGAAATACTGGATCTCATCAAGGTACACAAGCGCACCGTTCGGCGCAAGGAAGGTGTCCAGCTCGTCAATGATCGCCTTGATGTCGGCAATGCCCGCCGTGGTGGCGTTCAGGTGGTACAGCTTACGGTCGGTCTGCTGCGCGATGATGGACGCGACCGTGGTCTTTCCCACGCCGGACGGCCCGTAAAATATCAGGTTCGGGATGCTGCCGCTTTCAATAACGCGGCGCAAAAGGCCGTTTTCGCCCAGTAGATGCCGCTGCCCGACCACATCGTCCAAAGTCTTCGGACGGATTTTGTCTGCTAAAGGTTGGTACATAATTTCACCTTAACCATTTTTTTCGTAGGGCGTGACAAGGTGAATTGCCCTGCAGGGCAAGAGATGGTCCTCTGGAGGATGACCTCGGCACGCCGTTGTAAACCATCTGCATACCGTTCAATGCGGCGCGCCGAGTCGTCGCGCCCTACGATTATCGTTCATATGTTATGAATTATATCATAAATTTTCGTTATCGACAAACCCTCTTGACTTTATCGCTTTATTATGATAAACTATCCCCATCAAAGAAAACGAACACAGGAGGTCTCCCTATGGACAAGCCTTTTCTCGATAAGCTGCGCAAGATCGACCCGTATGTGCCGGGCGAGCAGCCGAAAACCGCCGATATCATCAAGCTGAACGCCAACGAGAACCCGTACCCGCCCGCTCCGGGCGTGACCGAGGTTCTGCGCACGTTTGACGCCGCAAAACTCGCAATTTATCCGGATGCGAACGCAAAAGCACTCAAAACCGCTATCGCAGAGCGGTTTGACCTGCAGCCGTCGCAGGTATTCCTCGGCAACGGCTCGGATGATGTGCTCGCGCTGGCGTTCCAGTCGTTCTTCTGCTCGGACAAGCCCATCCTCTACCCGGACATCACCTACTCGTTCTATCCGGTCTGGTGCGATCTGTTCCGCATTCCGTACGAAAACATGCCGCTCGACGAGGATTTCTGCGTCAATGTGCGTGATTACGACAGGCCGAACGGCGGTATCGTCCTGCCGAACCCGAACGCGCCGACCGGACGCGGCGTAACGCTCGAGTTCCTCGAGGACCTGCTGCAGCACAATCAGGACTGCGTTGTCATCATCGACGAGGCGTATGTGGACTTCGGCGCGCAGAGCGCGGTTCCGCTGCTCGGCAAGTACGAAAACCTGCTCATCGTGCAGACGACCAGCAAGTCGCGCTCGCTCGCGGGCATGCGCATCGGCTACGCGCTCGGCTCGGAGACGCTGATTTCCACGCTCGAAGCGGTTAAAAACTCGTACAACTCGTACACGATGGACGCCATCGCACTCGCTGTCGGTGAGGCATCCATCCGCGACGAGGATTATTTCCAGCAGACCTGCCGTAAGGTCAGCACCACCCGCGACCGCTCGGCGGAGGCGCTGCGGGCGCTCGGCTTTACCGTGCTGCCGTCGCTGACAAACTTCCTGTTTGTCACCCACCCGGAGAAGAAAGCGCCGGATATCTTCGCCGCCCTGCGTGAAAAGGGTATCTTTATCCGCTATTTCAAGCTGCCGCGCATTGATAATTACCTGCGTATCACCGTCGGCACGGATGAGCAGATGGATAAGCTTATCGCCGCGCTGAAAGAGATTCTGTAAGAAAAACCCTCTCAAACGAGCAATGTCAGTAAGTTAAGCTGGCATTGCTCTATGAGAGGGATTTTTTCTGTTTACTTCTGCGGAATGGTATACTGCCTTGCCCGTTCGCTGTCCGCGACACCCTTAGTTGTCGGGTCGTTGACGGCGTTCCACACGCTCGACAGCACAAGGAACAGGCAATACGGATTGCGCACCGCATTGCAGAGCAGCGCGCCGACACTCTCCCAGGTGGTGAGGTCAGCGGCGGTCAGACCGGCATACGCCAGCACCGCGGCGAACGCGCTCACGACGATCTGCACCCAGAACACCGGATTCCTAAACCGCACCTTCCAGTTCACTCGACTTCCTCCTTTTCCAAATCACTGATGCGGTGGTTAGCCACGCGGACACGCTCGTCCAGCAGCGCGACCTGCTGCTCCAGCCTGAAGGTTCGGGTGATGAGGTTATTGTGCTTTTCGACCTTCTTTTCAAGCTGTTCGATGCGGTAATTGACCAGCTTGCCGGAGACGATAATGCCGCCGGCCGTGCCCGCCAGCGTCCCCAGCAGACTCAGTCCCGCAATGATGATCTCAGCTGACACGTTTTCACCTCCTTGCTTCGCATAAGTGCCTGCACCCATACGCCGTTCGGCGGCGAAAATTGACCACGAATGGTCAACTCGGTCGAAAACTATTCCTATTTTCTTTTATTTTTCTTTGAGCGCACCCTTTTCGATGTTCGCCTGCAGGATTTTGTCCGTCAGCTCATACAGATACGCCGAGCCTTTCTCTGTGCGGCTCTGGCGGCCGTAGACCTGCTTGGCGGTCACATCGTGGTCAGCCCAGTCGCTGCCGCCGTTGCTGTTGTTGAGCAAGAGCGGCTGCAGATTGTCCATCGCGTGGGCAAAGTGCGCCTCGGCGGTCTCATCGGCCTCAAATTCGTCAAAAACAGCCATCAGTTCGCGCTTCTGGTCGTCCGGCAGGAGCGAATAAATGCGCTGCTTTGCCGCGTCCTCGCGCGTCTTCTGCGTCTGCAGACCGTCGGTGTCGTAGGCGTAGGTGTCGCCTGCGTCAATCTCCACCACATCGTGCAGCAGGCACATGAGCATGACCCGCGCCACATCCACCGGCTCGTTGGAATATTCCTGCAGCAGATACGCCATGACAGCCATGTGCCATGCGTGCTCGGCGTCATTCTCGCGGCGGCCGTGGCCGGAGAGATGCGTCTGCCGGAAAATGTTCTTCTCCTTGTCGATCTCAAGAATGAAATTCAGCTGTTTCTGCAGCCGTTCGTCCATAAATCCATCTTCCTTTCGATATGAAAAAACGGGTACAGCCTGCGCCATACCCGCCGAATTATTTATCTTTGAGGAGCGTGTTCAGCTCTTCCATAAAGGTGTTGATGTCCTTAAACTGGCGGTAGACCGAGGCAAACCGCACATACGCGACCTCATCAACCTTACGCAGCTGCTCCATGACAAGCTCACCGATGACCTTGCTGGAGACCTCGCTTTCGAGCGAGCTGAACAGCTTCTGCTCGACGTAATCGACGATCTGCTCCAACTGCATCAGCGAAACCGGGCGTTTCTCGCAAGCCTTCACCAGACCGTTGAGCAGCTTCTGGCGGTCGTACGCCTGCCGCGTGCCATCGCGCTTGATCAGCATAAGCGGCATGCGCTCCACCGTCTCGTAGGTGGTAAAGCGTTTTCCGCAGTGGAGACATTCACGCCGGCGGCGGATGCTGGTACCCTCGTCCGTCGGACGGGAGTCCACGACCTTGCTGTCTTCAAAGCTGCAAAATGGGCACTTCATCGTACTTCCCCCTTGTGAACACCGCTTCACACGCGTGGTTTGTTATCTGTCTGCTGTTATTATACTACGCGGAGTGCTGTTAAGTCAATTTTTTATTGCGATAAAGCGGCACCTTTTCCTGCACTGCCCTATCCGGTCGGCTTCTTTCTCTGTACCAGTCCCCTGCGCCGATAAACAAACGCAAAAAAGGCACCCGAACGGGTGCCTTTTCGATAGTCGTTAGATCTTGCGGCGACGGCGGAACTTCTTACGGAAGAAGCCCCACAGACCGGTAGACAGCATAACGGACGACCAGCCGCCGGCCAGGATACCGACGATCAGCGGCAGAGTGAACTGCTTGAGCGACGGAACACCGAGGATGTATACCATGCCGATGGTGAACAGCGTGGTAAGCGTGGTGTTGATGGTACGGCCCATGGTCTGCCAGATGCTCTTCTCGCCAATGACCTCAAACGGCTCCTTGCGCGCGGTGCGCAGGTTCTCACGAACGCGGTCGAATACGATGATGGACGCGTTGATGGAGTAGCCGAGGATGGTCAGTGCAGCAGCGATGAAGTTGCTGTCGAGCGGAATCTGCAGCAGAACGTAAACGCTCAGCATAACGAGCAGATCGTGAACCAGGCAGCAGATCGCAGCCAGACCACTGGTCAGCTCGAAGCGGAAGGTGATGTACACCAGCATCAGCAGGATTGCAAGGATCGAGCAGAGGAATGCCGAACGCTGCAGGTCGCTGCCGACAGAAGCGGATACGTCGTTGTTGTTGAGGATATCGGTATCGGCAAGGCTGTACTTCTCCAGCATCTTGTCGATCACGGCAGCACGCTGCTCGGAATCGATCGAGGTGGAGCGGATCAGCACGTCCTCGTTGCCGTCACCGGAGGAGGTTACAGAGGATGCGTCCACGCCGGTTGCGTCCTTGAACAGATCGCTGACCTCGGTCTGGATATCCTGCGTAACAGCGGTATGCATGTTGAACTCCATCTCGGTACCGCCGGCAAAGTCGATGCTCAGGTTGAACAGGTTCTTGCCGAACGGCAGCAGGATCAGCGCGACAAGGCCGGTAGCGACCAGTACGACAGAGATACCGCCAAAGATCTTGAAGTTCTTGAGGATCGGGAAATGCTTCTTCTCTTCCTTGCGCTCACGCAGGCCGTAAGCCTTCGGGTTGCGGATGTGGAAATCCACCATGCGGTTGAGCAGGAAGTGCGTGATGGTCAGCGCGGTGAACATGGACACGATAACACCGATGCCCAGCGTGGTAGCGAAGCCGACGATCGTGCCGGTGCCGAGGAAGAACAGCACGCCGCACGCGATCAGGGTGGTGATGTTGGAGTCCAGAATTGCGGTAAACGCACGCTTGAAGCCGGAGTCAATGGCGCTCTTGACAGTCTTGCCGGCAGCCATTTCCTCCTTGATGCGCTCGAAGATAATGACGTTTGCGTCAACCGCCATACCGATGGACAGGATAATACCTGCAATGCCCGGCAGGGACAGGTTTACGCGAATCAGGCTGAACAGCAGCGCCTCGATAACCATGTAGAAGCACAGAGCGAAGCAGGAAACAACGCCCGGGATGCGGTACATGATGATCATGAACAGCATAACAAGTACCAGACCGATCAGGCCTGCCTTCAGGCTGGAGCTCATCGCGTCAGCGCCGAGCTGCGGGCCGACAGAGCGAAGCTCTACCTGCTTGAGCGAGAACGGGATCTGACCTGCGTTGATGAGGTTTGCCAGCTCGGTCGCGCTGTCGCGGGTGAACGAGCCGGAGATTACGCAGCTGTCGCTGTCGATCTTGGAAGAAACGGACGGTGCGGAAATAACCTGATCGTCCATGACGATAGCCATCACGTTGGTGCCGTCAGTGCGGGCCGCGATGCTCTCGGTCGCTTCAGCAAACTTCTGCTTGCCCTCAGAGGTAAACTGTACCTCTACATAATGGGTATCCGCAACTTCGTTGCCGGTCGGGCGGCCATAGCCGTAAGTAGCTTTCTTAACGTCAGAGCCGGTCAGCCACTCCTTGCCGTCAGCATCAACAAAGGTGAGCTGTGCGGTGGTGCCGAGGGTCTGTACGGCCTCCTCCGGGTTGGTGATCTGCGGGATTTCGACCGTTACGCGGTTGTCGCCGCTGAGGGATACGGTAGCCTCGGTAAAGCCCTTACCGGTCAGTCGCTGACGGATGACCTTCTGTACCGAGTTCATGTCGTCGGACAGGTTGCTGGTGTCGTAGCCGTCCGGGATTTCGGCCTCGTATACGATACGGGAGCCGCCGACCAGATCCAGACCCAGACGGATACCATTGTCGGTATCGAGTACGCTCGGGATGATGGCCTTCAGACCGGAGTCTGTCGTGTCTGCGGAATCGGTCGAAGCCGAGTCAGCAGAGGTGTCAGCAGACGCATCCGTGCTGTCTGCCGTGTTGTCCGCCGTGTCTGCGCTGTTGTCGGTAGACGAGGTGTCGCTCGTATCCGTCGCAGATGTGTCGGACGTTGCCGTGTTCCGGAACGGCATGGTCCAGCCGCCCGGAATGTACACTCCTGTTACCGCCGTCACGCCGAGGAAAATGATGATCAGCATGACCGCGATAAAGGAAGTTACACTCTTTTTCACTTGCAAGTGCCTCCTTTATTTTTTTGTTACACAACTGATTTAGTATACAGCATAACAGCCAAAAAGTCAATCATTCTGCATGAATTGTGCAACATTTATGCGTCATTGACGCATAAGCGGCAGAATATCCCGCGTGAGCGGGATATCTGTCAATTTCAGGGATAAACTTTCCGGTTTACAGGTTGATCTCTACCTTTACGTCCTCACCGGTGAGGTACGGCGCGATCGCCGGACGAACACACTCGCTCAGGAACTCGTCTACCTGAGACGGGCAGCGGCCGATGTAAGCGGACGGGTCGAGGTGCTCGAGGATCTGCTCACGGGTCATGCCGAACATCGGGTCGCCGGCAATGCGGTCAACCATATCGTTCTCGAGGCCCTCCTCCTTGATGCGCTTGCCCGCAGCCATGGAGTGCTCGCGGATGCGCTCGTGCAGGTCCTGACGGTTGCCGCCGCGCTTTACGGCGTCCATCATGATGTTCTCGGTTGCCATGAACGGCAGCTCGTTCATAACGTGCGCCTCGATGACCTTCGGGTAAACGACCAGACCGGAAACGACGTTGATCATGATGTTGAGGATTGCGTCAACGGCAAGGAATGCCTCCGGCACGGAAATGCGCTTGTTCGCAGAGTCGTCGAGCGTGCGCTCGAACCACTGGGTAGCCGAGGTGAAGGCCGGGTTCAGGCTGTCGCAGATGACGTAGCGCGCCAGTGCGCAGATACGCTCGGAACGCATCGGGTTGCGCTTGTACGGCATGGCGGACGAGCCGATCTGGTTCTTCTCAAACGGCTCCTCTACTTCCTTCAGGTGCTGCAGCAGACGCAGGTCGGTTGCGAACTTGGAAGCGGATTCTGCGATACCGGCGAGCGTTGCGAGCGTCTGCGCGTCGATCTTGCGGGAGTAGGTCTGGCCGGAGACCGGAACCACGCCTGCAAAGCCGAAATCATCGGCAATGCGCTTCTCGAGTTCCTTAACCTTGCTCTCGTCGCCGTCAAACAGCTCCATGAAGGACGCCTGCGTGCCGGTCGTGCCCTTGCTGCCGAGCATGCGCAGGTTTTCGATGCGGTATTCTACCTCGTTCAAATCCATCAGCAGCTCGTTCATCCACAGGGTAGCGCGCTTGCCGACCGTGGTCAGCTGTGCGGGCTGGAAGTGGGTGAAGCCGAGAGTCGGCTGGGACTTGTGCGCATCCGCGAACTGCGCCAGCTTGTCCAGTACGGTCGCCAGCTTTTTGCGAACCAGCAGCAGACCCTCACGGATCTGGATGATGTCGGTATTGTCACCGACATACGCACTGGTAGCGCCGAGGTGGATAATGCCGGCCGCCTTGGGAGCCGCCTTGCCGAAGGTGTAAACGTGCGCCATAACGTCATGGCGTACCTCCTTCTCGCGCTGACGGGCCACATCGTAGTCGATGTCGGTCAGGTGCGCGGCCATCTCGTCCACCTGCTCCTGCGTGATCGGCAGACCGAGCGCCAGCTCCGCCTTAGCCAGCGACAGCCACAGCCGACGCCAGGTGGAGAACTTCATATCCGAGGAGAAGGTGTAGAGCATCTCCTTGGAAGCGTAGCGCGAGGAAAGCGGGCTTTCGTACACGTTGTTCATGTTATTCGTCCTTTCCGGTGTGTATTTTATCCAAATTATAACGAAATAACGGACTTGGATGGTATCTAATCTTCCATAACAGTCCGATTTTAGTTTAACACTTTGCACCGGTCATTTCAAGCAAAACCGACCGGTTTTGCGCTATCTTGTAGCAATAAACAAAGTTTGCAGCGGTTTCGCCGTTAGATTTTGCGTCCTCCCCTTTTTCCTGCACCGCCTGCGCGGTTCAAGTGCCCCAGAGGTTCGGTGCAGAAACCAAAAAGCAGCACCCTTTTCAGAGTGCTGCTCGGAATTACGAATGCTTACGCGTTCTTGATAAACGCTTCGAGGCGGTCAAGGCCCTTGTCGATCTCGGTGAGCGAGGTCGCATAGCTCCAGCGGACGAAGCCCGGCGCGGCAAATGCGGTGCACGGAACGGTCGCCACCAGACCCTTTTCAAGGAACAGCTGCGCGAAGTCCTCGGCGCTCTCGATGACCTTGCCGTACATAGTCTTGCCGAGGAAGCCCTTCATGTTCATCATAACATAGAACGCGCCCTCCGGCTTGATGCAGGAAACGCCCTCGATCTTGTTCATGCGCTCTACCAGATGGTCGCGGCGCTGCTCGAACGCCTGCTTCATCACCTGCATGTCCTCCTGCGGGCCGGTCAGCGCGGTGATGGCCGCCTGCTGGGAAATGGTGGACGGTGCAGAGGTGGAGTGGCTCAGGTAGTTCGCCATCACCTTGGCCAGCTGCGGATTGGACGCGCTGTAGCCGATACGCCAGCCGGTCATCGCGTAGCTCTTGGACACGCCGTTGACCAGAATGGTGCGCTCCTTCACGTCCTCGCCCAGAGAAGCGAACGAAACGAACTCATTGTTATCATATACAAGGTTGCAGTAAATCTCATCCGCGATAACGTAGATGTTATGGCGGCAGCAAACCTCAGCGATCGCCTCCAGCTCGGCCTTGGTGTATACCATGCCGGTCGGGTTGGACGGAGAGTTCAGCATGAACACCTTGGTCTTGTCGGTGATGGCGGCGTCCAGCTGCTCTGCGGTGATCTTGAAGTCCGCCTCCTCGGTTGCAGCTACAATGACCGGGATTGCACCTGCCTGCTTTACCATCTCGGAGTAGCTTACCCAGTACGGAGCCGCGATAACGACCTCATCGCCCGGGTTGCACAGCGTCATCAGCGCGATATAGACCGAGTGCTTTGCGCCCGAAGCCACAACGATCTGCGTCGGCTCGTAGTCCAGACCGCAGTCCTCCTTCAGACGGTAGCAGGCTGCCTTGCGCAGGTCCATCAGACCGGCTGCCGGCGTGTACTTGGTCTGGTTGTTCTCAATGGCCTCGATACCGGCCTGCTTGATGTGCTCCGGCGTCGGAAAATCCGGCTCACCGGCACCAAAGCCGACAACGTCCTTGCCCTCTGCCTTCATCTGCTTGAACAGCGAATCGATAGCGAGCGTCGTAGACGCCTGCACACCTGCTGCAATCTTGGAAATCGGCTTCAATGCCATGCTCAGCACTCCCTTATATCTCTCATCAGTTATCATGTGTTTTTATTATATGCCTGCGAACTTATTTTTGCAAGTCCTGACTTAATAAATTGCAAAATCGACACAATAAAAAAACCCGCCGATATTGGCGGGTCAGGTGTGGAATTTTCACAAAACACGGTCGCGTGAGAAGATAATCAGAGCCGTTCCCCGTTCAATCGTGACGGCAAAGCGGCTGTTCGGTTTTGCCTCGTTCGAGGTGGAGATCATGCCGACACGGGTAACCGTGCCGTTCGTTAATTCATATTTTGCATTCTCGATGGTCACGCCCTCGAGCACCGCGTCCATCGGCACGACCGAGAAGTAGGTAAACGTCTCCGGCATGATGAATTCCTGCCGTCCGCCCTGATGCAGCTCGACGCGGTTGTACGGATCGAGGATGGTCAGGTGGCCGCCGAGCGTTTTTGCTTCCTCGAGCAGCGAGAGATTTGCCAGCATATGGTCGATGCGCCCGCCAGTCGCACACACGAGCGTCGCCTCGCGGCAGCCGCGGCGGAACACCTCCCGCAGACAGCTCTGCGAATCCGTGTCGTCCTTTTCGGGCTTCAAGAGGATAACGTCCTCTCCCTCCACCTCGGTCATGGAATCCCGGTCGGAGATCATGAAATCCGGGTGCAGACCGAGCGCCCGCGCATGCCGCAGGCCGCCGTCCGCACACGCAACGAGCGCGTCCGGATGCTCGCGCAGAAACGCGCGGATATAACCGTAATCGGTTTCCGGTGCAGCCGCAAAAATCAGCGCGTGCCGCCCTTGGTAAGTTCCCATTCCTTCAGATCCTTTACACTTTCGTACAGCTTTACATAGCTTTCATGACGGGTTTTCGCAATTTCGCCGTTTTCCACCGCCGCAAGGATGGCGCAGCCCTTCTCCTTGACATGCGCGCAGCCGGTGAATTTACACTGCCCGATGTACGGCTCGAACTCCGGAAATGCGTACTGCAGATCCTCGGCCAGCACCAAATCCATCTGCTCGGTCTCAAACGAGGAAAAGCCGGGCGTGTCCGCGATGTAGCCGCCGCCTTCGATCGGGTGCAGCTCCACATGACGGGTGGTGTGCTTGCCGCGGCCGATCTTGTCCGAAATCGCACCGACCTCAGCGTCGAACGAGCTGTCCAGACGGTTGAGCACGCTCGACTTGCCGACACCCGAGTTGCCCGCAAACGCACTTACCCTGCCGCGGATGCGCTCGCGCAGTGCGTCAATGCCTTCGCCGGTGTGCGCGCTCACGCGCAGCACCTCGATGCCGCTCCTGCGGTAGGTTTCATACAGCTCGTCACCCGGATTCGCATCCGTCTTGTTGATGACGACCAGTGCGTCCATGTTCTTGTGCACCGCGATCGCCGTTACCTTGTCGATCAGGAACGGGTCGGTCACCGGCGGTGCCGCGCTCGCCACGGCAACGACCAGATCCAGATTCGCCACAGCCGGCCGGATCAGGCTGTTCTTGCGCGGCGCGATCGTCTGCAGATAGCCGGTGCCGTCCTCCGGCTGGATTTCCAGCGTCACACGGTCCCCGACAATAGGCTTGCCCACGGTCTTGCGGAACCGTCCGCGTGCTTTGCATTCAATGAGGCCTTCGGCGGTATCCACATAGTAGAAACCGCCGATGCCCTTCAGAATGATCCCTTCGATCAAACTTAATTCCTCCGTTTTTTAACTGAATGTGTACGTCTGCGAGGTAGTCGAACCGTCCACGCTGACCGTAACATCATGGTCGCCCACCGAGCCGCTCACCGAGATGGACGTGCTGCCGCCGCTCGTGCTGCAGGTGTCGTCATACTGGATCACGCCGTCCACATAGATGATAACGTGCGCGGTATCCGTGTTGTCCGGCAGCGAAACCGGAATGGTCGCACTGCCGAGGCTCGGCGTATCGTCGTAGCCGCCATCGCCGTTGTCCTGACCGCCGGAATTGCCGCCGCTGTTATCCGGCGAGTTATTGTTCGATGTGCTCTTGCCCTTGGAGATCTGGATGTTGACGACAGTGCCCTTTGCGACCTCCGCGCCCGCATCCTGCGACTGCCATACGACCGAACCGGCTTCCGCAGAGCTGTCCACCTGGTCTACCGAGCCGATCTTCAAGCCCTTTGCCTCCAGCGCCGCACGCGCTTTGTCCTCGGTCATGCCAAGCAGACCGGGCACAGCAACGTTTTCGTTATCGTCCTTCTGCTTGCCCTTGCTGATATAGACGGTCAGCGTCGCGCCCTTTTCCAGCTCGGCACCCGCCTCCGGGTCGGTACGGATAACCTTGCCTTCCTCCACGTCGTCGCTGTATTCCTCAACGACCTCGCACTTGATATCGCGCGATGCCAGCGCCGCCTGTACATAATCGAGCGTCTTGCCGGTAAAGTCGATCACCTTGTAGGTATCCTTGACGTTTTCGCCGCCCGAGGACACCGTTACCGTGATGATCGTACCCTTGGTTGCCTTTTTCTTACCGTCGGCGTTCGGGTCCTGCTCGAGTATCTCACCGACCGGACGGTCGGATTCCTGCCGTTCGGTCGCTTCCTTTACCGTGAAGTTGTCGGTTATATCCGGGTCGGCCAGTACTTCGTCGATATTGCGCCCGATGAGGCCGGGCACGATAATCTTCTCCGACTTGTCGCTGCTGCCGGTGAGCATCAGAATGCCGACCAGCAGCAGACTGATCACCGCAATCACGCCGACCGCCATGCCGACTGCCATTCCGGGCCGTTCGGCCAGCTTTTCAAAAAAGCCGTTCGGCTCATCCTGCTCTTTTTTGCGGAAACCGGTGCGGGTGCGGGGCTGGGTCTGCGTGCGCGTGCGGGTGCGCGGCGCAGCTGCGCCCTCAACGGAAGCGGCTTCATGCTCTGCCGCACTGCGGCGCGCCGCGCGCTGAATGTCCGCGCCGATGATCTGCGTCTCGCCCGAGTTGTCCTCGCTTGCCACATAGTGGAAGCGTGCATTCGGGTCCGAGCGGAGCACCTCCATGTCCTCGTACATCTTTTCCGCGGACTCGTACCGGCGGCTGATGTTCGCGCTCATGGCGTGCATGACAATGTCGTCCATGCCCTTGGGGATGCCCGGCACAAACGCACTCGGGATGATCGGAACCTCATTGATGTGCTGCATGACGATCTGGAGCGCGGTTTCGCCCTCAAACGGCAGCTTGCCGGTCAGCATTTCGTACATCATCACGCCGAGCGAGTACAGGTCGGTGCGGTAGTCAATTTTGCTGCCCTTGGCCTGCTCCGGCGAGATATAGTGCACCGAGCCGATGGCCTCCTGCACCACGCGGGTCTCCTGCGCGGCAGCGAACGAGGCAATGCCGAAATCGGTCAGCTTTGCGGTGCCGTCCCGCAGAATGATAACGTTCTGCGGCTTAACGTCCTGATGGATGATGCCGCGCGAGTGTGCGTGCATGAGTGCGCGGGCAACCTGCTCAGCGAAGAAAATGGTCTCCTCCCACGACAGATGGCCCTTGCGCTGCAGATACTGCTTGAGGGTGATGCCCTCGATCAGCTCCATAACGATATACTCCGTGCCGTCCTCGCTGCCGACGTCGAACACGGAAACAATATTGTGGTGGCTCAGCTTGGCAACGGCGCGCGACTCAATGGAGAACCGCTTGCGGATATCCGGATCCTCCGCGAACTCCTTTTTGAGCACCTTGAGTGCCACATCGCGCCCGAGAACGGTATCCCGCGCCCGGTAAACGACCGCCATGCCGCCGACGCCGACGATTTCCTCAATCTGATAGCGTCCGCCGAGCATACTGCCGATATATTTATCCATAATCCGTCACGCTCCCTGCTTTTTGCCGAGGGTGAACAGCGCAACGGTGATGTTGTCGCGGCCGCCGCCGTCAAGCGCCAGCTGCAGCAGCGCGTCACCGGCCAGCTCGAGCGTCGGCGCGTTTGCCAGCACCTCCGCGATCCGGCTGTCCTCCGCCATGCCGGTCAGACCGTCCGAGCAGAGCAGCAGCATGTCCTTTTCAGTCAGGCGCACTTCAAACAGGTCGCCTTCGACATACGGCTCCACGCCTACCGCACGGGTGATGAGGTTTTTCTGCGGATGGGTGCGCGCATCCGCCTCGGTGATCTTGCCGCGGCGGCGCATCTCCTCCACATAGGAGTGGTCCTCGCTGATCTGGTGCATGGCTTCGCCGTCAAAGCGGTACGCGCGGCTGTCGCCCACGTTGATAACGGTCGCGCAGTCGCCCTGAATGAGCGCGGCAACCAGGGTCGTGCCCATGCCGCGGAACTCCGGCTGCCTGCCCGCCAGAGAGAAAACCGTCTCGTTCGCCTGCTTGAGCGCCTGCGTCAGCAGGTTCTGCCGTGCCGTTTCGTCCAGCGTGCCGCTTAAAGCGTCACCCGCGGACTCGATAAAGCTCTGCGCGGCAAAGCGGCTGGCTACGTTGCCCGCATTTGCACCGCCCATGCCGTCGCACACGACGAGGAGCGCGGTCTGGTTGTCCTCCCGCGCTTCGATTTGAAAAATATCCTGATTGGTCGGGCGCACCCGTCCCTTATCGGTCAAGCCGAAATATTCCATTTCACAACCTCCTTCGATTGTGTTTATATGTGAGAATATTCAAGTTAATCACGAGAACTGCTCTTTCCGTCCTCCTTCAGCTGTCGCTGACGGAGCTGACCGCAGGCCGCATCAATATCCGGACCCAGCTTGCGCCTTACGGTCGCGGTAACGCCGCGCTTCTCGAGCGCCTGCTGGAACTTGCGGACGGTTTCCGGTCTGGACGGTTTCAGCGGGCTTTCCGCCACCTCATTCAGCGGAATGAGGTTGACGTGCGCCGGTCTTCCTTTCAGCAGCTTCGCCAACAGGTCGGCCTGCCACGGGCGGTCGGTCTTGTCGCGCGCCATCATGTACTCGTAGGAAATGCGCCGTCCGGTGGTGTCAAAATAGTACCGGCACGCCTTCATCAGGCGCTCGACCGGATACGCGTCGTTCACCGGCATGATGGACGAGCGTGTTTCGTCATCCGGCGCGTGCAGCGACACAGACAGCGTGATCTGCAGCTTTTCCCGTGCTAACATCTCTATTCTATCAGCAATTCCGCTGGTTGACAAGGAGATATGGCGCTGTCCGATGTTGATCCCCTCCGGACAGCTCACCAGATGCAGGAATTTGAGCACGTTGTCGTAGTTGTCGAGCGGCTCGCCGGTGCCCATCAGCACAATGTTGGAGACCTTTTCGCCGCTGTCCTTCTGCATGAACAGGATTTCGTCCAGAATCTCGCCTGCGGACAGACTGCGCGTGCGTCCGTTCAGACCGGAGGCACAGAACTTGCAGCCCATCCGGCAGCCGACCTGCGTCGAAACGCAGACGGACACGCCGTGCTCGTAGTGCATCAGAACGGACTCCACGCAGTTGCCGTCCCGCAGACGCCATAAGTATTTCACCGTGCCGTCAACGCGGCTCACCTGCTTGCGGGCGACCTCCGGTACGGTCAGCAGGAAATTTTCCGCTAAACGCGCCCGTAAGTCCTTGGATAAGTTGGACATCTCTTCAAAGGACTCCACACCCTCGTGAAGCCATTTGAAGATCTGTCCCGCACGGAACGGCTTTTCGCCCATTTCCTTCAGGGCGGTTTTCAGTTCATCTATTGTAAGGGATTTGATTTCGACCATGTGTCTCTCCTTCAAATCTTCTCTCTCGTTTTCCTGTAGGGCGGGCGCCCCGCCCTACGATTCCACTATCACTTACGGTACATTTTCGCAATAAAGAACCCATCCGTATTGTGAACGGGCGGCAGCAGCGTCACCATACCGTCTGCCCTCTCTCCGCAGACCGGATGCGTCCAAGAAACCGCTTCAAACTCCGGGTTTTCGGTGAGAAACGCGCGGACAACGTCCTCGTTTTCCCGCTGCAGGATGGTACAGGTCGAGTAGACGAGCGTGCCGCCCTTCTTTACATACTGTGCACAGTTTGCAAGGATTCTCGCCTGAATCTCCGGCAAAGTCTGGATTTCGTCCGGATTCTTGAACCGAATTTCGGGTTTCTTGCGGATAATGCCCAGTCCCGAGCAGGGCACGTCGCACAGCACAACGTCCGCGCTGTCCTTCCATTCCTCGCGGCAGACCGAGGCGTCCTGCAGCTCGGTGCGGATATTCGGCAGTCCGAGGCGGGCTGCGCCGTCGCGGATGCGTTTCAGCTTGTGCTCGTAAATGTCGCACGAGGTGACGCTGCCTTTCCCCTGCATCTTCTCCGCCATGGCAAAGCTCTTGCCGCCGGGCGCCGCACAGCAGTCGAGCACGGTGCTGCCCGGTTTCGGGTCAGCGACCGCCGCCGCGAGTGCGCTTGCCGCGTCCTGCACGGTCACACGGCCCTCGATAAACGCCGGAAGCGCGGCTGCGTCTCCGCCGCTGCACAGCAGGATTTCCGGGAATGCCTCGTGCGGCTGCACGGTCAGTCCGGCGGCCTCCAGCTCTGCCTGAGCCTCGGCAGGCGTGCATTTCATCGTGTTCACACGCACCGAAATCGGCGCGTCCGCGTTATCCGCCTGACAGATTTTCTGCGTCAGCTTCTGGCCGTACTGCTCGGAAAGCAGGCGCACGAGCCACTCCGGGTGGCTGTACTGCAGTGCGTAGTAGCTTTCCTTATCCGGGCAGTTCAGGCGCGGCAAAGAGCCGTTTTGCGCCGCATTTGCGGCATTTCGCAGCACCGCATTGGCAAAGGCGACCGTGCGGTCATTTGCGTGGCCGTAGTGCTTGACCAGCGCGACCGTCTCGGCAACCGCCGCATGCGCGGGAATCTTATCCATCAAGATCAGCTGATACAGCCCCATCCGCAGGCACGCCAGCACGCGCGGCGCGATCTTTTTCAGCCGCACGCTTGAGAAGTGCCGCAGGTACCAGTCCAGTAAAATTTGGTTCTGCACCGTGCCGTAGGTCAGCCGCGAGGCCAGCGCCGCATCACGGCTGTCCAGTCCCGCGCGGGATAAATAGTGGTGCAGCGCACCGTCCGACCAGGCGGCCTCCTCTGCCATGGAAAACAGCGAGAACGCCGCCACCTCACGCGGTGTTTTGGGACGTTTATCTATCATTGCGGTCTCTTCCTCCAAAAATCAGCACCAGACGCAGCAGCTGTGCCAGCGAGGTCGCCAGCGCGGCAACATAGGTCAGCGCCGCTGCCGTGAGCGTCTTTTTCGCCATCGGGTACTCGTCTGCGGTCAGCAGGCCGTTCTGCTGAATGGTCTGCAAAGCGCGGCGGGATGCGTCCAGCTCCACCGGCAGGGTCACCAGCTGGAACAGCGTGGACAGACCGAACGCCGCAATGCCGATCGTGACGAGCGTGCTCGTGTTAAGGATCAGGCCGAGGATCAGCAGCGGCATCGCCGCCATCGAGCCGAACTGCGTCAGCGGGATGATCGCCGCGCGCAGCTTGATCGGCGCATAGCCGATGGCGTACTGCACCGCATGCCCTGCCTCGTGCGCGGCGACGCCGATGGACGCCACCGACGTGGACGAGTACACCGCACTCGACAGCCGAATGACGTTGCTTCTCGGGTCAAAATGGTCGGTCAGCTTGCCGGAAACGTACTCAATGCGCACACCGGACACGCCGTTGTACCGCAGCACCGCCTCCGCCGCCTGTGCGCCGGTCAGTCCCCGCAGATTTTGCACCCGCGAGTAGCGGTTAAACGTGCTGTTTACCTTGTTCTGCGCCCAGAATGCAAATAAAACGCACGGCAGAACCAGTACGATGTAGTACATATCAATGCCGTAGTAGTAACCATGATAGGGCATAAGAAAACCTCCATACCAGAGTGGAGAATTGGAGATTGGAGCTTACGTCCTCTCCGTTCTTCACTCCTCACGCTTTTTCATTCGTCTCCCAGCTTAGTGCCGACTTCGATTGCGTGCCCACGCAGAAAGTCCGTAGCCTTCATGCGTTTGCCGCCGACCAGCTGAATCTCGGTCAGTCCCAGCGCGCCCTCTCCGCACGCCACGGTCAGGCCCTTTTTCGGGTCAGCTTCGAGCACCGTGCCCGGCTCGCCATTGCCGGCTGCCTTTTCGGCGGCAAACACCTTCAGCCTTTCACCGGAAAGCGTAGTCAGCGCGATCGGCCACGGATTCAGTCCGCGAATCAGACAGTCGATCTCGTGCGCCGATTTGCTCCAGTCGATCACCGCCATCTGCTTATCCAGCATATGGGCGTAGCAGCTCTGTGCATCGTCCTGCGGACGCGGCTCGATCTCATCTAATTTGACGAGCGTTTGGGTCAAAAGTTCCGCACCGGACTGCGCCAGACGGTCAAAAAGTTCGCCTGCGGTCTCCTTCTCGCCAACCTTGGTCTCATAGGTGAGCAGCATATCGCCGGTGTCCAGACCTTCCGCCATCTGCATGGTGGTAACGCCTGCCATTTCATCGCCCGCGATAACCGCCCACTGGATCGGAGCGGCGCCGCGCCAGCGCGGCAGCAGTGAACCATGCACGTTGATGCAGCCGTGCGGCGGGATATCGAGTACCGCCTTGGGCAGCAGCTTGCCGTATGCCACTACGATGATAACCTCAGGTGCCAGCTCGCGCAGACGCGCCTGCTCGTCCTCATTTTTGAGGGTATTCGGCTGGAAAACCGGAATATCATGCTCGAGTGCGAGCGTTTTCACCGGCGGTGCAGTGAGAATCTGCTTGCGGCCCTGCGGCTTATCCGGCTGCGTGTACACCGCGCAGACGTCATGTCCGGCGTCGATGAGCGCCTGCAGGCTCGGCACGGCGAAGTCCGGCGTGCCCATGAATACGATACGCATTATTCCTCGTCACCACCCTGCATTGCCTCCGGGTCGATATACTCCTCGACCTTCTCGGTGAACAGATGGCCGTCCAGATGCTCGGTCTCGTGGCAGAAGCACTGCGCTACAATGCCCTCGCCTTCGCGCTCGAACCAGTTGCCAAAACGGTCCTGTGCGCGAACCTTCGCCCAGGTCGGACGGGTCACATAGCCGTAAACGCCCGGCACGGACAGGCAGCCCTCAACAACGCGCTCGGAGCCTTTCTGCTCGATGACTTCCGGGTTTACCAGCTCGACCATCTCCTCCGGCTCCTTGTTCACATCCAGCAGCACGACAACGCGGCGCAGGATTCCCACCTGCGGTGCCGCCAGACCAACGCCGCCGGAGTTCTCGAGCGTTTCGCGCATATCGTCGATCAGCGTGTGCAGACGGTCGTCAAACTTCTCTACCTTGCGGCTGTGCTTGAGCAGCTGCTCGTCGCCCTCGGTCAAAATCTTTCTCAGTGCCATTGTTTTATTCCTCCACTTGATTCAGCTTATCCATGTATTTTTGTAAACATTCCTGTATATTTTTCTCATCGAGCGCCGGAAACGGCGTCACCGGCTGCGGTTTTCCGCTGCCGATATGCTTTTCCAGCCATGCCACATCGTGCCAGCCGTCAAACTTCCAGCCGGAGTCGTGCCACACGCCTGCGTCTTCGAAACCCAGTCTGCGCTGCATGCGAATGCTTTTTTCGTTCGGCAGGGTCACGCAGCTGTACAGGTGGCGCAGCCCCTGCAGCTCGAGCAGGTCGATCAGGCACGCCAGCACGGTCGTGCCCACACCATGTCCGTGGGTGCCCTGTGCCAGATAGATGGACAGCTCCGCATCCCAGTCGTACGCCGCGCGCTCACGAATGCGGTGCGCGTAGGCGTAACCCATGATAACGCCGTCACACTCGCAGACGAGATATGGAAACGCAGCCGCCGTTTCGCGGATACGGCCCGCAAACGCCTCAGCCGTCGGCACATCATATTCAAACGTGATGGTTGTATCCGTTATGTAAGGCTCGTAAATCTTCAAAAGCGATTCTGCATCGTTTTCTGTTGCCCTGCGAATGACAAATTTGCTCATTGAATTAACCTTCTTTGCCGGGGTCTCAAGTACTGCTACATTTCATTATTGGAATCCGCGAACACAGTAACGCCCCGGTTTTTACCGTCCTGCATAAACTCCCGCAGCACGCCCGAGATGAGCCTGCGCCATCTTGCACAGTCCTTCGCGCGGATGGTGAGGTGGTAGCGATACCGTCCCATCACCTTGACCATCTGCGCCGCGGCGGGGCCGAGCACGGGCGCTTTCACATCGGCAAACTGCCCTTCCATCAGGCTCTGCAGGCGCGTTTTGAGCGCGAGCAGACTGCTGAGCACCTGCTGCTCCAGTTCGCCGACGGCGGTTATCATGGTGATATCGCACACGGGCGGGCACCGAAGCGCCTCGCGCGTCTGCATTTCGCTCTCGTAGAACGCCTCGTAGTCCTGCCGCGCGGCGGTCAGGATGACCGGATGCAGCGGACTGTACGTCTGGATCACGGCGCGTCCGGTGTCAAATCGCCGTCCGGCGCGGCCGACCACCTGCGTGATGAGCGAAAACGTGCGCTCATGTGCGCGGTAGTCCTGCGCGTACAGGCTCTGATCCGCGTCCAGCACACCGACCAGCGTGACGTTCTCAAAATCCAGTCCCTTGGTCACCATCTGGGTGCCGATAAGGATATCGGCTTCGCCTTTGCCGAATTGATTCAGCAGGCGTTCGTGTGCGCCCTTGGCGGTCATGGTGTCCGCGTCCATGCGGAGCACCCGTGCGGACGGAAACCGCTCGTGCAGCTCCTCCTCCAGCTTCTGCGTGCCGGGCGTTTCGGTGAACAGGCTCGTGCTGCCGCAGGCCGGGCACTTGCCGGTTATCTTGATGGAAGCGCCGCAGTAGTGGCACATCGCGCGGCCGGACACCGAATGGTAGGTCATGGTGGTCGAACAGGACGGGCACTCGGGCACCCAGCCGCACACGCCGCAGCCGATCACGCGGCTGTTTCCGCGCCGGTTGAGGAACAGGATGGCCTGCTTGCCCTTTTCGAGCGTGCTGATCAGTTCGCGTTCCAGATCCGGGCCGATGATGCCGCTCCGTCCCTCGCGGGCCAGTCCGCGCATGTCCGAGATGATGACCTCGGGCAGTCCGGCACCGAGAAACCGCTCGGTGAGCGTGAAAACCGGGTATTTTCCCTGTTTTGCGCCGTAATACGTCTCGACCGACGGCGTTGCCGAGCCGAGCACGAGCAGCGCGTCCGTCTGTGCCGCGCGGTACTTTGCCACATCCCGCGCATGGTAGCGCGGCGACTGCTCCGAGCGGTACGCCGCGTCCTGCTCCTCGTCGATGATGATAACGCCGAGATTCTTCGCGGGCGCGAACACCGCCGAGCGTGTGCCGATAACCACCCTTGCTCTGCCGGTTTTTATCTTCTTGAAGCTGTCGTACCGCTCACCGGCGGACAGCGCCGAGTGCAGAACCGCGACTTCTTCGCCAAATCGGGCGGCAAACTGCCGCAGAAGCTGCGGTGTCAGTCCAATTTCGGGCACGAGCACAATGGCGCTCTTTCCCTGCTCAAGCGCGTGCGCGATCAGCTGCAGGTATACCTGCGTCTTGCCGCTGCCGGTCACGCCGAACAAAAGCGCCGCACGAGGCGCGTTTTCGTCCATCAGCGCCGCCATGCCGTCATACGCCTGCTGCTGCGCCGCCGAAAGCACCGGAGCCGCGGCGCGCGGCACCTCGGAAAAGTCCGGTGCGCGCAGCACTTCCTCGTATTCCGCGCGGAGGATGCCCTTTTTCGTCATGTCGCGCAGCGCGGCGTCGCTCACGCCGGTCATGTAGACGATTTCCTTCTGGCTCATCGCGCCGCCGTCCGACAGCAGCGACACCACGTCCATCCGCGCCGGACTGCGGCGGCTGATGTGCGACATGGCTTCACTTGCTTCCATGTCCAGACGGAGCATTTTTTCGGTCTTATCGCCGGTTTTCTGCGCCGTATTGCTGTGGTAGATGAGGATCCCCTCGCCTGCCAGCGCGTCCAGCGTCTGTCCCGCGCCTTTGCCGAGCCGATCGCGTATCTCACTCACCGAGAGCGTCTGTCCCGGCTGCTCAAACAGCGCCAGCACCTGACCGTCTTCGCCGTCCCGCTCCCGCAGAGCCGCCAAATCCGCGTCCGGCGCGAGCGTGTACGTCTCGTTGCGCTTGAACCACAATCCGGCGGGCAGCATGGCGTGTACGCAGTCGAAGTAGGTGCAGTACAATCTCTCCCGCATCCACGCCGCAAGTCTCAGCTGCTCAGCGGTCAGAATCGGCGTTTCGTCCAGCACCTCCACGATGGGCTTGAGTTTGAACTCGCCCGCATCCTCGCGGAAGGCGAGCACCACCGCTTCCGCCCGTTTATTGCCAAAGCCGAACGGCACGAGAACGCGGGTGCCGATCTGCACCTGTTCCCGCAGCTCGTCCGGCACACGGTAAGAATATAGCTTGTCGATGGCATAGGTTGCCGCATCCACGGCGGCCGCACAGATTTTTTCCGCCATAGAATCACAACCTTTCTCATCTTTCTTATCAATTTTACGATGTGGATTTCGTTATACTGTAGGGTGCGACAAGGTGAATTGCGGCAACGCCGCAAGAGAAGGTGCCCTGGGGTACGACTCGGCGCACCGCATGTAAATTCATTGGCATTATGTAGCCCGTAGGGGAGGTCAGTGACCTCCCACATTATCGTTAAATGGACGTGGGCGGCCAATGACCGCCCCTACGGTGAAGATTGTGCCAATCGTTAGATACGGTGCGCCGAGGTCGTCGCACCCTACGATAATTGCGAAAACATCTGCCTTCGCAAAATTACTAATTTCTAATTACTAACTACTAATTATTTCATAGAGAGCAGTCGGTCAAGAATCAGGTCGGCAAGCGCCTCTTTGCTCATCATCGGCGGGGTCTCTCTGTGTCCGTCCTTGAACAGCAAGGTAGCCACATTGGTATCCGTGCCGAAGCCCGCACCCTTATCGCGCAGCGAATTCGCTACAAGCATATCGCAGTTCTTGCGGCGCAGCTTGCTCTCGGCGTTATCGAGAAGGTTCTGCGTTTCCATCGCAAAGCCGCACAGCAGCTGTCCCGGCTTTTTATCCTTGCCGAGTGCGGCGAGAATATCCGGATTGCGGGTCAGTTCGATATTCATCTCGCCGTCACCCTTTTTGAGCTTTTCATCCGCAGTCTGCGCCGGACGGTAATCACCGACGGCGGCAGCCTTGATGATAAAATCCTGCTCGGGTGCGCGGCTCGTCACCGCGTCGTACATATCCCGCGCGGAAACAATATCCACACGCGTGACGCCGTGCGGCGTATCGAGCGCCGTCGGTCCGGAAACAAGCGTTGCGTCCGCGCCGCGCATGGCCGCGCGGGCCGCGATCGCATAGCCCATTTTGCCGGTGGAGTGATTGGACAGGAACCGAACCGGGTCCATGGCCTCCTGTGTCGGACCGGCGGTGACAAGAACGTGCCTGCCTGCCAGATCCTGCTCGGTCAGCGCCTTTTCAATGCCCCAGAGGAGCGTCGGCGTGTCCGGCAGCTTGCCGCGTCCGCTGTCGCCGCAGGCAAGATGACCTGCGTCCGGCTCGATGATGTGGAAGCCGCGCTTTCTCAGCGCAGCCAGATTCTCCTGCGTTACCGGATTATCATACATGCCGGTGTTCATCGCGGGAGCGACAACGACCGGCGCCTTGGTGGCAAGCAGCGTGGTCGTCACCATGTCGTCCGCGATACCGTGCGCCGCCTTGGCGATGACGTTGGCGGTCGCCGGTGCGATCACGAACACGTCAGCCGCCTTCGCGAGCGAAATGTGCTCCACCTCCCACGGAAAGCTGCGGTCGAACGTATCCACGACCGCGCGGTTGCCGGACAGTGTTTCAAACGTCATCGGCGCGATAAACTGAGTCGCGGACTCGGTCATCAGCACATGGACAGTCGCGCCGTTCTGGTGCAGCTTGCTGGTGAGATCGGCAGCTTTATAGGCCGCAATGCCGCCCGTCACGCACAGAACGACCGTTTTCCCTGCAAAACGCATGGCTTAGAGGTCCTCCTCCGGAATGTCGCCGTCGCTCAGAGAGCCGTCGTCAAACTCGTTCAGGCGGCGCACCTCGTCCGCGTTCTCATCCTTGTCCTCGTCATCCTCGGAGTCGGAGTGCTCCTCGTCCTCATCCAGATCAAGGGTATCGTCCACATCAACCATAGCGGCTGCAATGGCATTGTTCTGCGGAATAGCAGTCTCTACACGCGGACCCGGACGGTAAACGATCTTGCCGGCTGCGATCTCATCGAGCGCCAGCTTAACAGCCTTGTCCGGCAGCGGCTCGCCCTTTTCCTCCGACTCATCGGCAATATCGCGGGCACGCTGTGCTGCCAGGTTTACCAGCAGATAGCGGTTGCCTACTCGTTTCATCAGTTCCTGCATAGAAGGGTTCAGCATAGTAATCAGTTCTCCTTATTTACCAGATATAGTTTTATTTTATGAAAGTTTCTGTTTATATACTGTCGCTTATCGACGCTTGTTAAGGATTTCATGCAGTTCGTTTACTGCACGCTCCACCGTGTCGTTTACGACGACGTAATCGAATTTATCCTGCTGCGCGAGTTCGCCCTTCGCCGTTTCCAGACGCTTCTGCACCTTGGCTTCGTCCTCGGTGCCGCGTCCGCGCAGACGGTTCGCAAGTTCCTCGAACGACGGCGGCGCAATGAACACCATCACGGCATCCGGACGCTTTTCATGCACCTGCATCGCGCCCTGCACCTCGATCTCGAGGATAACATCGCAGCCTTCCTCCAGCTTTTCGTTCACCGGAGCCTCCAGCGTGCCGTAGTAGTTATCAACGTACTTCGCGTGCTCGAGGAACGCATTAGCGGCGATCTTCGCCTCAAAGTCCTCTTTCGTGAGGAAATAATACTGTACGCCGTCCTTTTCGCCCGGACGCGGCGCACGGGTCGTCGCAGAGATCGAGAAGAACAGCTTCTCGTCCTCGCTCAGCAGCCTGGACAGCACGGTGCCCTTGCCTGCACCGGACGGTCCGGTGAATACATACAACGTTCCCTTACGCATCTTCTGGTTCTCCTTCCTCGGTCTCGCCCGCAAAACGAGCCGCAACGGTCTCCGGCTGCAGGGCGCTGAGCACCACATGGTCGCTGTCCATGATGAGCACGGCGCGGGTGCGTCTGCCGTAGGTGCCGTCCACGACCATGCCGCGGTCGCGGGCCTCCTGCACGGTACGCTTGACCGGCGCGGATTCCGGGCTGACAATGGCGATCAGCCGCGACGAAGCGACCATATTGCCAAATCCGATATTGATGAGCTTCATCGCTGACCTCACTCCTCGATATACTGTAAATTACTCGATATTCTGAATCTGTTCGCGGATCTTCTCAATTTCACTCTTGATATTGACCACGACCTGCGCCATGGACACATCGTTTGCCTTGGAGCCGATGGTATTGGTCTCGCGGTTCATTTCCTGCACGAGAAAATCCAGCTTGCGGCCGACCGGCTTGACCTCATTCAGCATGCCGTCCAGCTGCTGCAGATGGCTGCGCAGACGCACGGTTTCCTCGTCCACAGCAGTCTTGTCCGCGTAGATGGCCGCCTCGGTGACGATGCGGGTCTCGTCGATGGACGTATCCGCCAGCACCTCCTTCATGCGGGCGAGCAGCTTCTCGCGGTACTCGCGCACGCGCTCCGGCGAGCGGACCTCCACCTCACCGACCATGCGCTCGATCTCGGACGCGCGGTTTCGCACATCCTCAGCCAGTTTAGCACCCTCGCGGGTACGCATTTCGTCGAAATTGTCGCAGGCTTCGCCAAATACGGACAGCACATCGCGGGTCATCTCGTCCGCGTCCTGCTCGATGCGCTCGGAGCCGAGCACATCCGGCAGCTTCGCCAGACTCATCACGCTCACGTCATCGCGCAGACCGTACTTGTCGGCCAGCTCATGCAGCGCCGCCAGATAGTGCTCCGCGACCGCATTGTTCACCGTAACCGCAATGTCGCCGCCCTCCTGCGTCTCCACGCCGATGTAAACCTCAACCTTGCCGCGTGCAATACGCGCCGCAGCGGCCTTTTTTACGGCATCATCCAGAAAGCCGTACTGACGCGGAGCCTTTACCGTGCAGTCCAGATAGCGGTGGTTGACCGCACGCAGCTCTGCTGTGATGGTTCTGCCGTGCAGCTCCTGCTTGGCACGTCCGTAGCCGGTCATACTCTTCATAGATATCTCTTTCCCTTCTTATTCGGGCGGCAGGGTGCGGCGCAGCAGCGCGATCACCTTTGACAGCCCGATATCATATACAATAAAGCCGATATTTGCCGCGATCCACAGTCCGGCAAGCCGGAAAATACCCGGCATCTGCACCTGCGGAAACAGACCGCAGCTTACCAGAACGGCTGCGAGCACCAGCACCACGTTAAAATACGCCAGCTTGCCGCTCAGCTGCGTGAAAACCGGCAGACGGCACTCGATCAGATATTTTACGATCGGGTACAGGCCGAACAGCAGCACATAGGCCGCCACGATCAGCTTGCGCGGTGTCAGCAGCAGTCCCAGCACCGAGGTGACGAGGTACAGCAGCACAGCCGTTTTTACGTTCGCGCGGCGCAGCAGCGGTATCGCCGAGGCCACACCTGCTATCAGGCAGGCCGCCGGTCCGATCTGCGGCATCACACCGCCGAAATACAGCCACGCCGTGGCCGCCGCTGCCAGAAGTCCGCCGCGGGCGATCTCGCGCGTGCTCATATCAGCAGCCGCCTCCGCCGCAGCACATGTTCAGGCAGCAGTTGCAGATGAGCGTCTGCACACAGCAGTCGCACATGCTTGTCTCCTGCATCGGCCGGTAGCCGCCGTAGCCGCCGGACAGATGGAGATTCTGCAGCGCGTGCTGATACTCCGCGTTGTTCGGGTCCATCTGACACGCCTGCGTGTACGCGCGGGCGGCCTCATCGTACCAGCCCTTGCGGTAGTATACCGTGCCGGTCAGATAGAACCACTCCGCATCCCGTCCTGCGGCTCTCTGCAGCAGCGCCTCTGCCATGCCGAGGTTGCCCTGATTGATGGCCTGCCGCACCTGACTGTACAGCGCGGCATTCGCACCGGTGTAGGTGCGCTGCTGATAGCCGCCGTACTGCTGTCCGTTGTATGCGCCGCCATAGCTCTGCTGCTGTCCGCTGCTGCCTCCCGCCGGATTCCTGCGTTCGTTCATGATCATGTCGTACGCTTCGTTGATCTCCTTCATGCGGGTTTCGGCCAAATCTGCCAGCGGATTGTTTACATAGTTATCCGGATGATACTTGCGCGCCAGCTCACGGTACGCGCGCTTGACGTCATCATCACTCGTTTGCGGTGTTACACCGAGCACTTTATAGGGATCCATGTTTTCCCCTTCCTTCGTTCGTCTGGTAGGTGCCGTTCAGTACCTGTCGGGTAACGGTCGGCATACCAAGAAAAATGATATTGCGGATCAGGTCCGCATCTCTCCGGGGACTCAGCAGGTCAAATGCCATGCAGATATCCGCCAGTGAGCGTTCGAGCGTGCGCTCGAGCGGTTCCCTGACCGCAGAGATGTCCGGCGTTTGCAGTTCATACCGCAGAACGACCGGATTGTAGCTGTTCTCTTCCATATCCTTTTGGATGTCCTGCACCGCATCGACAAGGTAGATCCACCTGCCGATCTGATAGAACATCTGGTGCAGAATACGCTCGCGGGTGTCTCCGGTGCGCGGCACAACGGCAGCTGTCATGCGCGAGGACGTATCCGCCGCACGGTCCATGGACGGGCAGCGTTCCGCCTCCAGACGGCGCAGATCCTCGAGCGCCTGCCGGATGTCCTCATCCGCTTCGGGCATGCGTGCGCGCGCCTTCTCGTAGCCGCGGCGGCCGAGGCGGCACAGCAGCGCCGCAAGCGCGCGTTTCGCGCCCTTTTCGTCCGCCAGGTCATCCTGAAACTTGTGATAGGTCAGCAGGATGCTCGCGTCCGCCGCCAGACGAAGTGCATCGTCTGTCTCGGCACAGCTTTTCCGCCGAAACGGAGAAGCGTCGCATCGTTTTCTGCACGGCGGAGCAGTCTCCGCCTCCTCACTTCCTGCAACAAGTGCAAAAAACGTCATATCGTAGCTTAAAAACAAGGTGTAAAATCTGCCGTATTCTGCGCGGATCGCGTGGCATAAGCCGCAGTAAACCTGCTGAAAACGGTCAGCCTCCTTCACCCGCAGCTCGACCTTCACCGGACGGATAAAGCCAAACATCGCATAGCCCTTTCCCGCCGTGCGGTGTGCACGGACTTTCGTATTCAATCTATTTTACCGAACTTTTGCGTATCTGACAAGGGCGAACACAGAAAATTGGCGAAAATTCATAAAAAATTAAAACTGCCTGTCGTGAAACCACGGTTTCGCCGACTCTATTCCGCATCAAAGCCGCTCGGTGATGGCAAACGGCGCTTCATTTCTGAGCTTCAGCTTATGGCTGTACCACATCGCCGCCAGAATGCCGCCGACGAACAGCACGCCGCCGATGAGCGCGGACAGTCCGCCGCCAAGTTTCATTCCTGCGCCGACGCCGTAGCCGACAAAAAACAGCACGAGCGGCAGCAGATACACGAGCACGGCAAAGCCGAGCACCTGCCTGGTCTCGCCCTCGAGCAGCACGCGGTCGCCGACGGACGCATGCGCGTGATTGCGTGCGGTAACGTAAAGCGTCTGGGTTTCCAGACCGCCGCAGCCGCCGCACTTGGCACAGTCGTGGCCGCACGCCGAGCGGCGCGTTACCTCGACCTCTGCCAGACCGTTCGGCAGCAGCTTTTTGATGGTTCCCTGTTGGGTCACGTTGAAATCTTCCTCTCTATTATTCAAAACCAGTTGCAGTAATGGGAAATTGAGAATGGAGAATTGAAAATTATGGTCATGTCCAAAGCACATTCATTCTCCATTTTCCATTCTCAATCTGCAAACTCTTCCATAATCCGAAATGCCGCTCTGATTCCGTCCACGGCGGCAGACATAATGCCTCCGGCGTATCCGGCGCCTTCGCCGCACGGAATGATGCCGCTGCAGCCGAGTCCGAACAGGTCCTCGCCGCGCGTCATGCGCACCGGAGACGAGGTCCGCGTTTCCGGACCGGTCAGCAGCGCGTCCGCTGTGTCGTAGCCGCGAATTTTCCGGCCGAAATACGGCAGGCTGTCCCGCAGCATGGTCTGCGCGAAGTCAGGCAGGCAGGCTGCCGCCTCTCCCAGCTCCACGCCGATAGGATAGCTGGGCTTGACCGCACCGAGTTTTCGGGTCGGCTTGCCGTTCAGAAAATCCCCGACCTTCTGGCACGGCGCGCGGTACGAGCCGGTCTGCGTGTACGCCGCGTGCTCGATCCGGCGCTGCAGCGCCACGCCGCCGAACGGTGTTCCGTCGTCGTAGTCCTTCGGGTCAACCGACACGGCAAGCGCCGCGTTGGCGTTTTTGCCGTCGCGCGCATGATAGCTCATGCCGTTGGTGACGACCGTGTTCTCCTCGCTCTGTGCCGCAACGACCACGCCGCCCGGGCACATGCAGAAGGAATAGCACGCGCGTCCGTCGGCTCTGCGCGAGAGATTGTACTCCGCAGGCGGCAGCATGGGATGTCCCGCCGCCTTTCCGTACAGAGCGCGGTCGATCTCGGTCTGCAGGTGCTCGATGCGCACACCCACAGAGAACGCCTTCGGCTCAAAGTACACGCCGTTTCCGTGCAGCGCGGCAAAGGTGTCGCGCGCCGAGTGACCGATGGCCAGCACCGCCCGCTCGCAGGCGATGTCCTGCCCGTCCGCCTCGACGGCGCAGAGCGCACCGTTTTTGACCGAAACGCCGGTCAGCGGCGTGCGGAAGCGCACTTCACCGCCGTTTTTGATGATCTCGCGGCGCATTTCACGAACTACATTCTTGAGGATATCCGTGCCGACGTGCGGCTTCGCCTTTTTGACGATATCCGCCGGAGCACCGTGCGCGGCAAGTATTTCCAGCACATTGTCGCACAGCGGATCACCAATGCGCGTGGTCAGCTTGCCGTCCGAGTAGGCGCCGGCGCCGCCCTCACCGAACTGGATATTGCAGTCGGTATCGAGCGCACCGCCCTTCCAGAACGCATCCACAACCTTGTCGCGCTCGTTCAGATCTCCGCCTCGCTCGAGCACGAGCGGACGGTAGCCGTGCTTTGCCAGCACATAGGCGGCGAACAGTCCCGCAGGGCCGAGACCGACTACCACCGGACGGTGCTCGAGCCGCTTTTCGCCGTGCGGAATGACGATTTTCGTATTGGGTTTATAACGCACGAAGGGCATTTGCAGTTTTTCCGCAAATGCCTTTTCGTCGAACGGCGCGTCCAGACGCACCGAATATACCCGGCTGATCTGTCCGCGCCGCGCGTCAATGCTGACGCGGCAGACCGCCGCTTGTATGTCGTTTGCCGTCAGACCGGTCAGCCGGCGTGCCTCCGCAATGGCGGCCTGCTCCGGCAGATCAAACGGCAGACGGATGCCGGTTACCATCAGGCTCACTGGCTGCCACCGCCCTTCCTTGTACGGTGCGCGGTCGGCTCTGCGACCGTGCTGTCCGTATCGTCTGTGCTGTCTGTCTTATCCGAGGTGATCGTCTCATCCGACACATGCGGGTCGGTGATCTCAATCTCGACCTCGATATCCTCCTCGACGAGCGTTACGCCGCTCGGCAGACCGACGGTCGTAGCCACGCCCTTGACCGTGTGCCTGCCGACGCCGAGCGATACCGAATCGTAGGTCAGACCGATGGACAGGTTATTCACATCGACCTTCTTCAGCTGGCTTTCACTGCCGCGCAGCTCCATCTCGACCGACTTGGTGAGGATGTTGACCGTGTACGGCGTATTCTCCTGCGCGGTGTCGTTCCACGCGAACTTGGAGACCTGAACCTTGCGGGTCGCAACACCGTCCACCGAGATTGTGACGTTTGCCGTTTCCGGCTGACCGCTGACGAGCGAAACGCCGCTCGGCAGCTTATCCTTGATGGACATGGAGATCGGCGTGCCCGTGTGGACGCTGCCGAGGTCGATCTCACCGAGGTTGATCTCCTTGATGTCGCTCAGCACCGCCTGATTGCTCGCGATAACCTCTACGTTCTCCGGGTCGATGACGCACTGTACCTGATTCTGCGTCAGGCTGCCGCCGTCCTTGAGGGTAACGGTCAGCGGAATGTTGTTGACGCGGTAGATCGGAACCGAAACCTTGATCTTTTCGGTCTGGCTGGTGATATAGTTCGAGGTGAACGCCGCACCGTCCTGATCATACAGGGTTACCTTGCATTCGTAGTCGGCCAGCGAGGAATTGCGGCCGGTAACATCCACGGATGCAACCGCCTTGGACACCTGCGCCAGATCGGTTGCCGGACCGGAAACGGTGACCTTCTTGGTTGCCGTGGTCGGCTTGCCTGCGCGATAGCCGTCGTCCGGTGTGCCGGTCACATTGACCTCGATCGGAACATCCTTGCTCTCCACGCGGTCCACGCGGACGTGCACCTTGCCGGGATTGACATAGTTAGTCTCCACGCCGGACTTGCTGACCGACACGGTGACCGGAAGATCGTATTCATTCGCCTCGGTCAGACCCGAGATATCCACCGTTGCGGTGATCTGGCTGGCGCGGACCTCGCCGACGCTCTTGCTCTGACCGCGCAGGCTGACGGTGACCGTTGTGTTCTCGCCCTCGATGAGTTCCAGACCGGTCGATGCTTTCAGTTGGGACGCACCGATGACGCGCACCGGCACATCGTCAAAGCGCATGTTGCGCTCAGGATTGTCAATATCCATAACAACTGCCCACAGAACGATAGACAGTGCCAGCGACAGGAGCTTCAGCAGAAAATCTTGCTTTTTGATAAAATTCTTCTTCACTTGCCGGCACCTCCCTTCCACTTGTCGCGGATGGCGGCAATACGGCTTTTTTCGTTCCTGTTCCTGAGTTCATCGCCGAGCAGCTCGCTCTCGAGCATCTTCTGCAGAATCTCGGGCGACAGATGGCGCTTAAGCATGCCGCCGATGGCGACAGAGATCGCGCCGGTCTCCTCGGAGACAACGACGAGCACGCTGTCCGCGGTCTCGCTCATGCCGACAGCCGCGCGGTGGCGTGTGCCGAGGTCGCGCGACAGACCCTGATTGCCGGAAAGCGGCAGCACGCAGCCTGCAGCGCACACCCGTCCGGCACGGACGATCATGGCGCCGTCATGCAGCGGGCTGTTCTTGAAGAAAATGTTCTTGATGAGCTCGGCAGACGGTGCTGCGTCCACTCTCGTGCCGGTGGCGATGATCTCGCCGAGACGCTCCTTGCGCTCGAACACGATGAGCGCGCCGGTCTTGGTCCTGGACATATCCGCGCACGCGGAAACTGTTGCAACGATCATGCTCTCCACCACATTCGGGTCGGTATCCGGAATCAGCATGCGGCTGAGGTTGCCCTTACCGATCTGCTCGAGCAGGCGGCGCAGCTCCGGCTGAAAAATGACCACAACGGCGAATACGCCGACGCTGAGCGCGTTGCGCAGCAGCCACGAGATCATGGTCAGACGCAGGAAGCTGGCGAACAGCATGATAAGCACCAGAATAAGAATACCCTTGGCCAGTCGTGCGGCGCTGGTATCCTTCAGCAGCTTCATAACACGGTAAATGATATACGCCACGACGAGGATATCCACCACGTCGATCGGCGTCATTGTGCGGAATTGATCAAACGCACTGAAAAACGAACTTATCATGGTCCGCCATGATAAATTCGGTGAGAATACATTTTGCAGCGCTCCCATTTTGTCACCTATCCTAACTTGTTCCTCATATTCGCGGGCATTTGCGGATGCACGCAGCAGATTGCACGCAAACACCATGTTTTACCTTACTTATACTACCACAAATCCGGCTTTCTGTATAGCGTGTTCACAGTTTTTTTACCAATCTGCAAACTTTGTCTGCGGCCTGCTCCAGCTGCCGCGCCGTCGAGTAGAACGACAGGGACAGCCGCACGGTTCCGGTGTCCTCCGTGCCCGCCGTCCGGTGCGCGAGCGGCGCACAGTGTAGCCCCGCCCGGGTGCACACCCCCTCGTCCGAGAGCATATCCGCAAGCACCTCACTCGGCGTGCCGGGAACGCGGAAGGACAGCACGCCGGTCTGCTCCTTTCCGGCAAAGCACTCGATTTTGCTTTCGCGGGAGAGCGCACGGGCCAGCTCATGCACCAGCCGTCTCTCCTGCCCGGCAATGTGCGCCGGCGTGACCGCCCGGACAAAGGCGATGCCCGCCGCGAGTCCCGCGATGCCGGGCACATTCGGCGTGCCGCTCTCGAGCGCATCCGGCAGAAAATCCGGCTGGCGCAGCTTCTCGGACAGACTGCCCGTTCCTCCGGTCAGCAGCGGCTTCGCAGCAATCCGGTCGTCGAGCGCCAGCAGAATGCCCGTGCCCATCGGTCCGTACAGCGCCTTGTGTCCGGGCATGCACACCGCCGCAAGACACGGATAGCGCTTTACGTCAATCTCTGCCACGCCCGCCGACTGCGACGCATCCAAGATGAGCGGCACGCCTGCCGCCGTCAGCAATTCCGCGATTTCGTCCAGCGGCGCAATGCTGCCGAACACGTTGGAAACGTGGCTCAGTATCATCAGGTTGGCACCGTGTTCCAGCGCCTGTTTCAGCGCAGAAACCATAGCCGCGCCGTCCCACAGCGGCGTATCCAACACGGTCGGCTCGATATTTCGAGCCGTCAGCGGCCGCATGACCGCATTGTGCTCGTAACCGCTCACAATGACGCGGGAATCCGGTTTTACGAGCGCATTTATCGCAATATTCAGTGCATGCGTGGCGTTCAGCGTGAAAATGACTCGCTCCGGCTCGCCCACGCCGAACAGCGCCGCTGCCTGCTCCCGGCAGGCGTACACCAACTCTCCCGCTCGATTGGCTGCCGCGTAGCCGCCTCGCGCGTAGCCTGCCGCGCCGTACATCGCACGGCGAACCGCCTGCTCGACCGCCCGCGGCTTATACAAGGTGGTGGCAGCATTATCCAGATAGATCATGTCAGTCCTCCCGCAGCACGCGGCACAGCGGCGCACCAAGCTGCCGCAGCCGATGCACAGCCCAGTCCGCCTGCTGCGCGCTCACGCGCACCGCCCATCCGCAGGATTCGGTTCGTTCGTGACGCGGCGGGCGCGCGACCTCTCCCGGTACACCCAACCGCGCCAAATGCCGCCGCAGGCCGATGGCCTCGGTCTGACTGCGGCAGATCAACAGCGCATAACCGCCCATAAGGGCACTCCTCCCTCCCAATTCTGAGAAACTATGGCAATACCGCATAATTGAACAAAAGCGATTTGCGAATAAATTTAGCGGACTGACGAGGCGCAGTTTTGCAGTAAT
>ENA-UOOA01001287-UOOA01001287.1-human-gut-metagenome-genome-assembly--contig:-P61old-NODE-1287-length-41842-cov-538.174839_pt1 | contig 41842 bp, 47 predicted proteins | sample MGYA00242467_ERZ724014 | MGnify/ENA metagenome assembly ERZ724014 | reverse complement strand
TTTCATTTGCTCTTTCTTTTGCTCTTTCATTTGCTCTTTCTTTTGCTCTTTCATTGGTTCTTCAAAGACCTAATGCGAACATCAGGCTAAAGTAAATCAATAGTCCAAAAATAATTATAATTGTATCGATAATTATTTTTTGAATTTTATTTTTTATATTCTTCATATTTTTTTATAAGTTTTTTTAATCGTTCAGTTTTAGCGTTCTCCATTAAATAATTCTGAACAAATAGTCTAATACTTAACAAATCGCTTTTATATAGATTTTGTGCTTCAATTGAGTATTTATAAATATGATAGCAAAAATCTAAAATGGATTTTATGCAAATAGCATCAACGGTTCCCTTGCCACGTCTAAATTCAACTGTTTTACTGTTTGTGAAATTTAGCTCAAGATATCTTGAGTCACAATAAGGTTGAAATATTTTTTCCAACCCTGATTCTGATGCCGCGCTTGGATGTATTCCGAATTCCATTAATCTTTGAATTTGAGGTTCTGCTAAGCAATAGCCTCCATTTGTTCTGCCGAAAAGCTCCGTCAAGAAAGCATATGGGAAACAATAAAATATCCTTTTTAGTAAAACACAAACTTTTGTATTAAATTTAATTTTGGACAAATGAATATGAAATCCTGTTGAGTTGTCTTTTTGTGAATAGCAAGAAAATCGAGGCATGAAATCTTTTGTTAATATGTCAATACCTCCTTCATCTTTAATAAGATCATCAAAAGTCATGGGGATTGTAGTTATTTCTGCACCGCCCGTATCCTCACAAAGACTTCCGTCACGTTGAATGTAGAAGAAATTTGATTTATTCTCAAAAATATATCTATTACGCGCATATACTTCTAGCTCCAAGCCAACAAGAGGTTCTTCTAGATTGGAGTTATCCGGTATTTCCCACGTATCGGGAAAATAGTGATAACTTCTTAACCTAGTTGATACAAAAACCTTTGGAATGTTTGGATGTTCAAAAACATCTTTTCTTGAACCTAAAGTTGGTATTAAATATTCTGTAAGATATTCGATGTTATCGTGATTTAATTTTTCCCATAAAACGTTTTCAACGAAAAATCTTAGGATTTTCACATATTCTGGGGAATATGATGTGTTATGTAAAATTAAATCAGGCGTTAGAGTTATTCTATTTTTCAACCGTTTATTTAATTTTACCATATCGGAATTTTTTATTAGATTGATTTTCTTTTTCCCATAAACACACCCACGAAATGTTTTTTCTCCGATATATCTCAAGAAAGCCGTAATTTTTCTTCTGGATTTCGACAGGAATTTTGGATCAAGATTTTTGTATGAATTATCAGGAAGTTCTTCTTCAAGAACTTCCTTGTAATTTACTTTTACAAAATTGAACAATAAGTCCAAAGTTTTAGTTTCTTTTGAATTCATTTTTTAAAAAATAATACGGTTATTGTTGTTTTTGTTGTTGATTTGTGAATAAACTTCCCACAATTCTTCCACATGTTGCCTTGAGTCATGCAGTTTTAGGAAAAGCTCTTGTGATAAATTCACGAGTATTCCTTTTTTGTTAAGATTTATTGCACAATGTTTATAATACTTTAGTGCTAATTCTTTATTTGACGTAAAGCAACGTGTGTGCGGATATTCAGATCTTAAACTAGTTCTTCCGTATTCCGGGAAATGCCCTAAAACTTGCTTTGTTTTGTAGTCGTACCAGTTTACAGGCTTCACACCCACAAACAGGAATCCAACATTAGATCCGCCGCCAGTTTTACGCATAATAGGTAGATAGCCGATTGTGTTCCCTGTTATTGTGTTAGGTGTTATATATTTTTTTATTATTTCGCCTGTTTTAGTATTTTCTAGTTCTAGAAAATATTTAATACTGATTGATTTTTTTAAAAATTCAATCATCTTTTCGTTGTTTTCACTTTCTAACATTGTAGAAACTAAAGGTGTTTTGTTTCTACAAGTTAAGTATAGCTTGATTATATATATTGTATTCATTTTTTTCTTTTTCTTCTCCTGTTTCTAGGAAGGTTTTTAAATCAATTTCTATATTGTTTTTGATTAATTTAAATTCTTTTTTGTTGTCAACTTCCTCACAAGCTAATACAAAAGCATCATTTTTATTATAAACGTTTTTTCCCCCTAATTCATAAATATTGATATATTCTTTCATTAGTTTAGCTATTTCCCCATAAAACAACACACCTTTAAAACCCAGATACTCATATTCTGGTAAAGCGTAGAATCTTCTATTGTCTCGAACAAATATCAAAGAATCTCTTTTTTTTTGTTTTATACGGACAACACTATTAAGAAATTCAATATTTCTTCTTTCTTTTTTTGGTATGCAGTATAAATAATTTTCTCCAATTAATATTTTTCTTAATTTTGTTAAGAAAAATTCAATATCTCTTTTCATACATTTCTAGAGTTTTAAAGTTAAACCTATATTCTTGATTTTCCTTTAGTGGGTGTTTCCGAAAATCGCTAATCAAATCCCCTTCCGGACGGCTTTCTATTCTGAAAATCAATCTCCTAGGGTGCTTATTTGCGATAAAAACTTCAATAATTGAGCCTATTCTCCAATCATCTTTCACAGAAGAAAAAAAGCACCGTAAACCGTGATTGAAATTTAGATAGGAGACCGGGAAGATCCGCCTTTCTTCATGGGGATTTTCGAATTCAAATTGATAGACTTTCATTTCTTTAGAGATGAATAATTGATGAGTATTTCTTGAGGTAAAACAACTTTAGATTGAAAGCATATTCCCACAATCGGCAATATTGTTTTTGTGTTTTTATCTATTCTATAAAGCTTTTTGTTCATGCGGCAAAGATACGAAAAATCTTCAAACCCTGCTTCTTCCAACATATTTTTTAGAATTTCCCTCTCAAAAAAACCTTTCAATGTTTTTTTTAACGTATAAATAATCTCATCTTCCCTAGTTTCTCCTAGCTTTTTTTTAATGTCTATTTTTGTTTTTTGGCGTAAAAATCTACTTAAATAGCCATATAGATCATCAATATTTTTCATTTTATAAATGTTTGTTGTTTTATTTTTTCGAATAAACTTGAATTTCTAATTTTATCAGCAAATACATTTCTATATGATAAAATACTACTTGCCGTTTTTTTATCTCTTTTTAGAACTTCTATATTACTAACTTCTTTGAAGAGAAGGGATATATTAAAAATTTCTTTCATTATTTTCTCTTCGTCGCTTTTATCAAAAAATCCTATAAAAAGGGGTTTTTTAATTTTTTTTGCTACTTGTGTAGAAACAATGATATAAAAAGCATTTGCCCATGATTTTTCATAAGTTTCGACTAAATATTCTGTTTTCATGACATTGTATAATCAATAAATTTGAATAATTTTTCAGGAGTTAGATAATTTAAAGGCAATCTATTTAAGCAACACTTGTCTTTTCTTCTGCATATAATATCAAGCTCTTCATGCATCCTTCTTACTTGGATCTGCACGTCTTCTTTGCTTATTCTTTTTTTTGTCAAAACTTTCACAAGGTGCAAATCCATAATCCATTAGGAAAAAGGTGTGATAATTTTTGACAAAGTACCATTTCAGATAAAACGGCCATAGTCTATTTTTTTTGTTTGCAAAAAAAGCGCCCTTAGATTTGGAGAAAAACACGTTTGGAAATATGTAAAAATATTCCGATTCCTCATTCATAAAAATAAAAGGTGCCTTCATTTTTTTACCTCCGTAGTTCTCATCTTGTTGGCAAGCGAAGTCATATCTTCCCTTCCTGCAATTACTGAAATTTGCCTTCCAGTGGCCACAATCGCCCCTCTATTTCCTCCGTCCTCATAGAGCACGCTAAACGACATTACTTGCCTTTTAGACACAATCGTTGATAGATAATTCACATACTCTTCAACAACTTCTTCTTCCGTGTTTAGTTTTTTCAAACATCCTAACACAACAACACGATATTTCGCTTCCATGTTTTTTATCCCTTCATAGCTCCTATTCATCAAAAACTGCGAAACAATAGAAATAACAAGTTGCTCTTTCATATATTTTTGCCATTTCTTCCCCACATCCTGTTTGTGCGTAATCGCTCAAACCCCCTAGCATGCGTTTCCGCACGTTTTTTAGTGTGGGATTCTTAAAATATTCTCCGTCATTAAGGTCTTCCACAAATTCAAGGGCATACTTTTTTATCTCACGATTTGAGGTGCTTCTTGAACACTCATAAATCAACGCTTTCCTTGTTTCCTCTTTGTTGTATCTCATTGTTTTTTGTTTTGTTAAATAATAAGTTTTCCTTTAATGCTAAAAGCCATTGTATAGTTTCCTCTTTCCGTTTCCTCCAATTCTAGCCCCGCTCCTGCAAAAACTTCCCTTATTACCTCTTTCACCTTCGCTTTCTTCTCTTCCGACTCACTATTCGATTTCCCGTAAAAATAGCACTCCAACATATTCACATATTCCGTAATTGCGCCGTCTTCCGAAAGCTCCATATAGGCTTCTTCAAACCCTCCCACTCTTTCGTTTATCTCTCTTATTGCCTTTCGCTTCAACGGAAATACGTCTAAAAACGGATATCTTTCTTTCTCTACCTCTTGTGTTCCTTTCATGTCTTCATCATATCTTTTTTCTCTCATTTGTCAATAGCTTTTTATTATTTTTTTTCTCTCATCAACTTCTTTTTTTTCTCCTATTCCTCCTCTCTTCCTTCATTCCATTTTGTCAACCTTTTTCTTCACTTCCTCTTCTCATTACTTTCCGGGGGGGGACTTTTGGGGGGGGTTTCGCTCCGACTTCCTTCGTGTTTCTTCTCCCTCTTTCTCCTTGCGGTTGTTTGTAGGTGTAGCGGCTAATCACGTCGAACGGGACTAACCAGCTTGCCCTCCCTCCTCCTAAACCCTCCTCCCTCCTGGCGGCCAAATGAGTGCATCATTGGATTTTTCGAAAAAAAGGCCATTTCCCGGCATTTTGACGTAAGGCGTTGATAAAGTGTGCGCTTAGGCAAGGCGAAAAATCTATATGCGAAATGTTGACAAATTTTCAATTTTGTGCATACCCGGTTGCCGCATTGTCAAGCTTGCCTCCAAAAAAGCGGGCAAGGGCGGCAACCCTCAAGTACCAAGTTGCGGTTACTGATCCGCTTGACGGGGCGATTTTTGCACCGTTATCGGTAAAACGCAACAGTTTTTTTTGGTGGAGCGCGCGCTTCCTATGCACAATCTTCATAACTCATTGATACTCTATTATACTTCGCATAACACACATAATGCAAAGTCGGAGGCCATAGAGGTCAACCTTGAATAACGCACTACAAGCCACCTAGCACGCGCCGCTTTTCCCGGATGATATGTGTATCGGCTCACCTCTCAAAAGGCCCGTACAAGCCAACCTCGCAAGCCGTTTTTCGATGCAACCGTAAGAATTAGAATAATTATTGCAGTTTTGCCTAGTTTCTCGCATGTTTCGCCGCACGCACGCAGGTAAGCACAAGGCAAAGACGGCGGCCATGAGAGGGCGCAACTACCCCTAGGTGCTTGGTGTGCTGCCATGCCTTACAGGGGGCGCCGGGGAAAAAGTCGCGGGTGTTTTGCGCTGGACAAAGAAGGTATCACGCTGTGTAATAGGAAAAATAAGAAAAAGAGATAGGAAAAAAGTAAAACGGCCAATAGTGAGAAAAGGCAGTTTGTTAGAGAAAAGAAAAAAGGAGTAAAAAAAAGGTAAAAGGAATAAATAGTATGAATAAGATTGTAGAGAAGAAGAGGGAAGAGGAAGAAAGAAAGAATAAATAAGAAAGAAAGAAGGAGAAGGGAGAAGAAGAGAGGTATGACGGGAAAAGAGCAGATGGAAGAGTTGTGTAAGGAGTTGAGAGAGGAGCTTAGGAGTGGAGTGATAAGGGGTTTGGGAGAGGGGTTGGCGAGGCGAGGGATGAGTCAGGCGATATTCAAGCGGATGGGAGGGCCGGAGGTATGGGCGAGGGTGAGCAAAGGAGGAGTGAGGAGGGAAGGAGGAGAGGGGAAAAAGGAGGAAGAGGGAGAGTTGAAGAAGGGAGAGCTGTGTGAGTTTTTAAGCAGGGTGATAAGAGGGCGTGAGCTAGGGATGAGTGGGAAGGAGAAGATGAGTGCGGTTGGGTTGTACATGAGGTTGAAGGGGTGGGACAAGGTGAAGGAGAAGGAGGAAGAGATGGTAGGGGAAGAGTTGGTAGAGCTGTTAGGAGGGAGTAAGGGAGACGGAGAGAAGAATGATACGGAGGAGAGTTGACAAGAGGTATAAGGATGAAATAAAGTAAAGGCGGAATGAGAAAGAACAGCGAAGGCGAGATAAGAGTGAGGTGTGCGGAGGCGGAGCGAGGCTTTCTAGCAGGAGTGAAGGAGATGGTGAAGATGAGGGCGGAGATGGGAGTGATGCCGTGGGGGAAGCATGTATTTTATCCAAGGATGTTGCACAAGGCGAGGCCGCAGAAGGTGAGTGATTTTTTAGTAGATGATGAGAGGTGGTATGTGAGTGTGAGGGAGCTGGATATAGAGAAATGGGGGGAGAAGCATCATTTGTACCGGAGTGCTAGCGGGAAGTATTATTTGGGTTTATTGTTTAAGAGTACAAAGGCGAGGAGTGTGAGGAGGAAGATAAGCCTTGGGACGAAAGACGAGGAGGAAGCGAAAGAGCGGAGGGAGTTGTTTTATGAGGAGTGGGAAGGGAAGCATCTGACATGGGCGCAATGTGAGGGAGCGAAGTGGAACATGAAGGTGTCTGGGTGTGCGGTGATAGGGAGCAAGAGTGCGTTGGAGAGGAAGGCGAGGGAGATGCAGGAGAAGGCGAACCGGGAACAGGCGAAGGCAATATGCAAGGAGTTGGCATTAAAGCGAAAGGCGCAGGTAAAACTGGAAGGATTTAAAAAGAAGACGGAAGAGATAAAGAGGAGGAGGGTGTTGATGGTAGGAGGTGTAGAGAAAATAGGAGACGCCGTAGTAAGGAGGACGAAGAGAAAAGGAGTGGAAAGGTGAAAGCTATGAAAGAAAAAGAAGTAGGAATAATGGTAAAAGAGAAGAAGGAAGGAGGGTTGGAACTGCATTTGTTTCCGAGCAAGGAGGCAATGGCAAGGTGGCGAGGGGAGGACAGCGAGCATGACGTGGAGGGGCGATATCAGGAGTGGGTGTTGCCAGTAGAGGTATTGGAAGACCTTTGGGCGGCGGCGCAAGAGGAAGAGTAAAGTTTTTTTAAACGTCCGGTGCAAGTGGCATCCTCAAATAACAAACAAACAATAGAAGTTGGGTGGAGGCGAGGAGGCGTGGTGCGCGAACCGCTACGTCCCGGACGGCCTATGCCCAGCAAAGGGAAAGTATGAAAATAATCGTAGATATAGGGCATGCCCGGAAGACGGGAGCGGAAGGGAATGGCTTGGAAGAGCATGAGGTATCATGCGTAGTAGCGGGCTATCTGGTGGAAGAGTTGGGAAAACTTGGACATGAGGTATTGGTGTTGGACTTTCCGAGGATGAGCAATGCGGCAGACTTGAACGAAACGATAAAGGAGGCGAATGCGTCTGGGTACGAGGCAGGAGTATCGTTGCATTGCGACAGCGCCAGTAAAATGGTAGGAGGCAAGGAAGTATTGAACCCGGAGCCTCATGGGGCGCATGTATGCTTTTATCCGAGTAGCGTAAAAGGGGCACGGCTGGCGAGTGCGATAGCTAGTGAGCTGTGTGTATTGTTGCCGGGGAGGGCAAACAAAGTGCAGGGGCGAGCGAACCTTGCGATATTGAGGAAAACGAAGATGCCGTTTGTATTGTGTGAGTGTGGATTTATAAGCAACCCGGAGGACGCAGAGGTAATGAGGAGGCGGCCAAAGGAAATAGCGGAAGCAATAGCGAAAGGAGTGGACGCCTATGCAAGAGGAAAGTGAGGAGGCAATGGACAAAGAGGCAGTAGGAGAGTTTGTTGACAGCATCGTAATGGCCCCCGAAAGGGGAGGTGTTGACGAGAAGGCAGAGGGATTTGTGTGGGTATTGAGGAGCAAGAACAAGTTTTTGGTAAGGGAGGGGAAGAAGGACAGGAGTGGGCAAAGGTGGAAGCGGAAGCCTGAATACGCTTACATGTACTACCGAGGGATGATGGCAGGAGGGGTGCAGAAGGAAGCATCGTGCCTGTTATCGGAGGCGAAGGTGTTTGACCTGCCGTTGCCTAGGAGGAAGTATAACACGGAGGTTTGGGATGTTGTGAGGTGCAGGCTTATTGAGGAGGCAGTAGAGGAACCGATATATAGCGAAGCGGAAGCGTTGATAAAGTTTAACCGTTAGTTATGGAAGTAAGCGAGATAGCCAAGTTGTTGAAAGACCCGATGTGGAGGATATCGCATTTGTATGAGATAAAACTCACGGACGGGAACATCATACCATACAAGCCGAGGAAGTTTCAGGAGGAGTTGCATCGTGCGTGTTACTGTGAGGGGAAGCGTCGTTTTTTGATACCAAAGAGTAGGCGTCAGGGGTGTTCTACGGCGATAGGAGTGATGATGGCAGACATGGCGGCTTTTGAGGAGGGGTGGAAACTGGCGTTGGTGGACAGGACGCTGGGAGACGCAAAGGAAAAGCTGACGGACATTGTGAAGGTAGCCTTGGACAGTTTGAAGCGGAAATTACCGGGGTTGTTTGAGATAAGCTATTTCCAGTCCCGCATCATAGTGAAGATGACAGGGAGGAGGGCCAGCGAGATAGTTGGCGGTAAATATTTCCGAGGTAGTGGACTTGGTTTTGCCCACATATCAGAGCTTGGTACCATAGCGACGAGCGAACCGAAGCGAGCGGCAGAAATAGTAAACGGCACCTTCCCTGCGGCCAAGGACGGCTTTATATTCGTGGAGACGACGGTACGAGGCGGGAAGCGAGGGGTATTCTACGAAAACGTGATGAATGCGTTGAGCGTGCCGGAGGAGGAGCGTGGGGATAAAGATTTCCATGTGGTATTTTTGCCGTGGTGGAGTGACGAGAACAACAAATCGAAAGGGGGAGAGGCGATAAATGCGGCCACAGAGAGTTATTTTGAGACGCTTAGGAGCAAGAGCGGGATTGTTGTAACCGAGGAGCAAAAGCGTTGGTGGCAACAGGCCAAGAGGCAACACGGGGTGTCGATGAATGAGGAGTACCCTTCGACCTTGGAAGAGGCTTTTGAGGTTCCGATGGAGGGGGCCATATTGGAGGCGGTGTTGGACAAGGCAGTACAGGAGGGCGCTTTTCGGAAGTTGGCCTATGACGCGACAAAGCCATGCTATTGCACATGGGACTTGGGAGCGCCGCTGAACACGATTAACCTTGTATTCCAGCTGGACGGCCCCTTCATCAACGTATTGGAGTTGGACAGCGGGTTGCATGCAAGCGAACGTGTGGCAGAGCGTGTAACAAGGCTCAAAAGCAAATATCCTACATTACAGGCAAACTTCCTTCCGCATGACGGAGGGTACATGACGGACACGGGGATGACACAGGCGCAGATGTGGCAGGAGGCAGGGTTGCCGGGCATACAGTTGTTACCGAAATCGAAAGACAAATGGATAGGCATCAATTACCTTTTGGGTATGTTTGACCTGTTTCGGTTTGACGTGGAGGGGACAGGCAGGGCGTATAGCTACTGGTTAAGCTACAGGTGCAAGCCGGAGGTAAGCGAGGGAGGCATATTCAAGAATGAGATTGTGCATGACAATGCGTCCCATTGGGCAGACCCGTTGAGGTATGTAGCGGAGGCGAAAATGAACAATTTGCTTGTGCAAGGTCCAACAACCCAAGACTATAAGGCAGGAATAACATGTACATTTGGGAAATATCATCGTGAGCGAAACATTGGACATAACTGGCGAGGACGGTTTGAGCGTGCTTTCCGAATCTGACAGGGTGTTAAGGAGGGACGCAGGGGTGGGATTGAGTGAGGCATGGAAGCTTCACGAGGGAGGCGTGCGCCTCTATACCGGAGGCGGGCTTGTGTTGGGACACTACTACCGCATCGACCCGGAGGAGGTTCGTGTGTGGGGCATGGAGTCAGAGTTTCTTCGGACAAGGCATATTTCCGATAGCGCTGTGGACTATGAGGAGGCCAATGGCTTTTTCTTTTTTTTGGGTATTGGAGACTATGTTGGCTTTTTAAAGCACTTAAAGGCAAGCACACACCTTCAATTTGGTAGTGGACATAGGAGAGGAAAGTTGTATGTTTACTCACGTAAGGAGTTGGACTTATACATAAAACTTAAACTAAGGAGTAAAAAATGTCAGGAGTAGGAAGTGCAGTAGGAGCAGTAGTAGGAACAATCATTGCGCCCGGCGTGGGGACTGCAATCGGTGCGGCCTTGGGTGGTGCGGCTGATAGTGTTGCCAGCAAGGGTAAAGGTGAGTCAACCAAGGCACCGGAGGCCCCCAAACCTGTAGAGACGTATGAGATGCAACAGAAGGCAGTAAGGAGCCAGTCGGAGGCAAACAGGCGCAGGAGTTCTTTCTCAAATACGTTTGTTGCATCCAGAGGGATGGGAACAGGCGGCATTGGTAAAAGCTTTTTAGGCCAGTAATATGTTGTACAACAACCAGAGTCCAAAGCAGAAGAGGGAGCAACTCTATTCGTACAGACAGAGATATGTGTCTAACTGGCAACGAGTTGCGGAGTTTGTAGAGCCAGACAGGCGGTTTAACCTGAATGGAGCTGTACAGGAATCCACACCTAATAATGAGGGATATATTGACACGACGCTTGAGCGTGCGTTGAGGCTGAACGCAACAGGCCAGCATGAGCTTGTAATGCCCAAAGCTAGTGAGTGGTTCACCTTTACGCCCTTGGCGAAAGCGGCAGACAGGGAGCTGGTGACAAGCACCATTGACGACGAATATGCCGAGACGGCTAGGGTTGTGTCCATGTTCATGAGGAACAGCAACCTGCACACGGCAAGCGAGCTTTTCTTCTGGGACAGGGCGGCTTATGGCATTGGCGCTTTTTGGGCAGAGTGGGACACAAGGAAGCGAGGCTTTAGCTTTTATTCAATTCCCGTTGGGACATTCATGGTGGACAAAGATAAATTTGGCCGGATGAATATGTTCTGTTGGGACGACTGGATGCGAAACCAAGACATTGTAGCCACGTTCCCGGAAAAGAATTTGCCTCAAACGGTGAAGGATAAATACATGGCCAACTCCAACAGCCCGGACAACTACCTTGTGTTCCATTTGTTGGAGCGAGTGGAGCGCACCGGGGACGAAGGGCTTATTGCCCGTGCGGACGGCAAGGAGTGGGTGCTTCGTTCCGTGTACGATGCAACAGGCGACGTATTGCTTGAGCAATTCTTCAAGAACTGTCCTGTCATTTGTTGCAACTGTTTTGACTTGCCCAACAGCCCGTATGGGTATGGGTTTGGGAAGGTTTCCTTGGCAGACCAGATTGAGCTGGTGAATTGCCTGAAAGCGTTGGCAGAGGCGGCCCAGCAGAAGATTTTCCCGCCGATGCTTGTACCCGAAGGCTTCCAAGGGAACATTGGCTATGGTGCTGGGGAGGTAACAACCTTTAACCCGCTGAACATTCAGGCAAGGCCGTCGCCCCTGTTCCAACAGGCATCACAAACCTCTGACTGTCAATGGCAAATTGAGAGGTTCGAGCGTGTCATCAATGAGGCATGTGACGTTAATTTGTTTATGCCGCTGTTGCAGGTGAAGGACCCGCAATACATGAAGGCCACAGTAGCGCAGATGATTGAGTCTTATTCGGCACGCATCAGCTCTACGGCTTATACGAGGTTGATTGAGCAATTCCTGCAACCCTTGGTGGACTTTTGCTACAACACGCTGGTGCAACATGGTTATGTCCGTCCTTTGAGGGATTACCATATCCAGTTCTGCACGCCGTTCCAGATTCTTTTGGACAGGCATCAGCCGACCTTGTTTACGGAGTTCCTACAAACGGTAGTCATTCCTCTTTCACAAATCGACCCGACCGTTCTGGACTCTGTGGATGCTGACTATATTTTCCGAAGGAGCATGCTTGATATTGGCCTGTCGCCCAAGTATTCTAGGCCGGAGGCGAAGGTGCAACAGATGAGGAGAGAACGCCAAGCGGCTCAAGACGAGGCAAACCAGATGGCTAATGCCAAGACATTCTCGGAAGTGCAGAAGAATCTTGGAGCGGCCAGTAAAGACATGAATCTGATTTAATCATGAAAGCAGACAAAAACACGGACGAAGTAGAAATCACCAGCCTTCTTGGGGACACGGTAAGGATTCCCAAGGAGGTGTATGACAAAGCCAAGGAAGTATTGGATTCCGACCCGGACAAATACATCCTGTTCGTCCTCAAGGCGATTGCCAGAGGAAGCAAGTACAAGCTTCCAGACGCATTGAAGGCAGGATTCAACGAGAACAAACTCTTCTATATTGAAGGAATAAACGCACTAATTGAAGTAATCGAAGCATTATATGAGCGAAACTGAAACCACCCAGCCCGCCACGCAACAGGCGCAACCTCCGGCTACACAGGAAACTAAGATGCCGGGAACCATGTCATTGAGCGACCCTTCCTTAACCCAAAAACCTGCCGAGACATTTACTATTGACAGCATTGTAAACAAAGACGGCACGTTTAAGGAAGGGTGGTCCTCTTCTTTTGAGGGAGGCGAGAGCTTGTCCAATAAGTATAACAATATCAATGACTTAATCAAAGGCTTTGTTAATGCCAACAAGCTTATTGGTAAAAAGTCGGAACAGGTTACACGCCCCGGAGCCGATGCTACTGACGAGCAGAAGAAGGCATGGCGTGAGCATTTGGGTGTTCCTGAAAAAGCGGAAGACTACCAAGTCCCTGACGAATACAAAGAGACGGTGGACGCAGAGTCGTTTAAAGAGTTTGCCCAGTTTGCCCATGAGCACAACATCCCTGCCGACACGATGCAGGAGTTGCTTCGTTTTCAGGAACGGTATGCGGCCAAGCTGAATGAGGCTAATGCCAAGCGAATCGAAGAACAGGCAAAAGAGGCTAAGAAACACTTCCAATCGGAGTGGGGAGGCTTGTATGAGCGCAACTTCAACTTGCTCAAGGACGGGCTTGTGAGGGCAGGGATTGACATTGAGTCCCCTGATATGGCGGGTGCTCTGAACAATCCCTTCATCCTTTCTGCGTTGTTTGACAAGGTTTCCAGTATGCAGGACGGAACGATGCCCGTCCCCGGCTTCATGAAGGCTTCTGCGGCTGACGCTAAGGAGCAAATCATGGGGTTGATTAACAAGTATGGCTCGGTAAACCAAATGCCTCATGACGCACGAGAGCTGTACCACAGGCTCCTTGCGAACAAAAATATCAAATGGTGAAGCAAATTATGCTTGCATGCGCCATGCCGTAAGGGTTTAATAGTCCCTGTGATGGTGTGAGTTTTTTTTCTCCGTATTTTGTCTCACACCAAAAACAAAATGCTAATGCCCGTTGGAGGTTTCTTATGTTGTGTTCTTTCCTCCAACGGGCATTTTTTTATTGCAATCTCTCGTCGTGTGTTGCATACTGCGCTTGCTGTTGTGAAACAGCAGTGTGATTGCATGATTCAATAAGAGCGAAAAGGCGATAACATAGGGATAAATGAGGAGGGGGTACGTTTGTGCATAGCGTACCCCCTCTGTTTTTGTTTGCTTTTTCATAAAGTTTGTGCATTTGTTTTCTTAAAGGCAACCCGTTTGGACACTTGCTTTAACACTCATAGTATAAGAGGACAGCCGTCTTCCTCATTAAACAGCCCTACTTTAAGGACACCTGTCGAACCCATTTTGACGGTAAGAATTAAAAGTATATTAAATTATGGCAAATTACGGAAACTTCCAGACGCTTGCTGTAAACGAGTACACGCCCATGATTTATGCGGCTGTTCAGCAGATGCGCTCTAGAACGGAGCGTTTCATGAGGGTTTACGGCATGAATTCCCGGCAGCGCAGGTTCCAAATCATTGACCCTGTAAGCTCCACTCAAATCACCGACCTGTATGGTGCGACCAACCCGCAACAGGCCGAGTTCAGACAGCGGTGGCTCAAGACCAAAATCTTCAAGTCCACTCATGAGATTTCCCGCACGGAAATGCAACAGGCAGGGACCATTGACTCTCCGCTTCCCCGCATTGTGGACGCAGAGCGCATGGAAATGCAGCGTCGCCGTGACTTGGTGGCGGTTGAGGGCCTTATTGGTACTGCGTGGACTGGCGAGAATGGCGACATCCCCGTTGCCTTCAACGAAGCGGCCAACACGATTCCTGTTGGCTACGTGCAGAGCGGAAACTATACGGCATCCGGCCTGACCTTTGACAAGATTGTACGGGCCAAGACTATCTTTGGCATGCGTAACGTGTTGGGGCAGGACGTGGAACGTCAGGATTTGGGTGGCCCTGAAATGGTAATCCTTTGTACCCATGAAGAGCTTGCGGCTCTCTACGGCATCAAGGAATTCACGAACATCCTTTACTCCGACCAGCGTCCGATTGCCAGCGGCTATATTGACAACGTGCTTGGCGTGCGTTTCATTGCGCTGACTGCGGACATGCTTCCGTTCGGTTCACGTCCGCTTGGTACTGCGGCCGACCCGACCGATGGTTCATCTACGGCGAATGTGCGAACCCTCATTGCCTTCACGATGAATTCTGTTGCTTTTGGCGTGCTGGAAGAGCTGTTCGTTCGGATTGAGGAACTTCCGACCAACCAGTATGTATGGCAGACGTACTCTGAAATCGCAATGGGTGCGACCCGAATCGAAGACAAGGGCGTGCTCAAGATTGATGTTTCTGGTTCAAGCGGTAATTTCTAATCAAACAAAGGAAGGAGTATAATATATGGCTATTGTAAATTCTTTGGCTAAAACCCAAGTGGAAGCTGGTATGCCGCCCTATTTGAGCGCACAGCTACAGCGTGGGCAGGTGCTGAAAAAGACTATCGTTTACAAGGCTGGGACTGCGGCAACCGCCGCTTCCTCCACCATTATGGACATCCCTCTTCCTCCGGGAGTAGTGATTGATGTCTCCTCGATTGCGTGTACGCATGACGGGATTGGTGCAGGAAATCTCACCTTGGGCCTAGAAGTCCACGATAAGCGTGGGGACAAGGTTAATGGCAAGGTTAATGGTGATGGAGCTTCTCTTCCAGAACTTACCGTAACCGCAACCGCAGGTGAAATCGTTCGGTTTGCTTCAACCACCAATTTTGGAAGCAAGATTCTCTGGGACCCTGCCCAGTTCTTGGTGGATAATGATGTACTTATCAACGGAACTGCGGCAACATATGCTCTTCTCAAGGAGAAATATGATTTCGTTCTGACTATTACCAACTCTGCGGCGATTGCGGCCAACAAGCAGTTTGTAATCGTTATGGACTTAGTTATCCCCTAATCTGAAAAAACAATGACTGACCTAGATATTGCTAATTATGCCTTGGGGTTGTTAGGCCAATACAAAATCCAAAGCTACCCGGAAACGGGGAAAAAGTCAGTAGAAGGTCAGGCATTAGAGGCATATCTTCCATTCGCTATTCAAGATGTCATGATTGATGGCGAATGGAACTTCGCCCGGAAAAGGGTAATCATTGAGCCGTCACCCACAGAGGTGGCGGCCTTTGGTTATCACAATGCTTTCCCGAAGCCTGACGACTTGGTGACAATCATATCCGTGAATGGAGAGCCTTGGAACATTCAGGCGCAGTTTGTGCAGATAGAGGGAGAGTTTATCTTGGCAAACGTTGACCAGTTGAGGCTGGTTTACATTGCCGCCCCCACAGACGGAACAACGCTTCAAGGCATACCTGACCAGCTAAAGCCGCTCATAGGAATCAGGTGGGCCTATCTTACGTGTGTACGCATCACGAACAACATTGAACTCTATAACATGATAGCGGACATGTACCAAAGGGAGTTGCACAGGATGCGGGACAACGACTTCATCAACAACACGGGAGGCAGGTTTAACTACCGCAACAAGCTTATGAGCCAGTCCACTTGGGGCCGCTATCCGTTCGGGACGACAGCACCCTACCAAGGCTCTTATACCTACATTCCCGATTAAACTAAAAACCTTCCAGACATATGGCCTCAAATACCCGGCAATTTCAAATGCAACTCAACTTCAACGGGGGGCAGGTTTCCGAGAACTTCACCCCACGAGTTGACATGCAGAAATACCAGACGAGTTGTTCATTGATGAGGAACTTTATTCCTCGTCAGTTTGGTATGTTAAAGAGGCGACCGGGTTTTGGTGTGATTGACGCATTCAAAAATCCTTTTCGGATATTGAAGTTCCCTTGCACCAACAACGAGGAATACATTGTTTGCGTCCACTCTGATAACAAGTATGAGAGCGGTGGTTGTACTCCCTTCGCAACCATTTACCAATGCGGGTATTTTGGAGACGAGACGAGGAAATGGGAGGTAAATCTTGAGATAGATTCTGTTTTTCAGGCTGGCATCAACGGATGGACGGCTGATGTTAGCAATGAGAGGCATGGGCGTTTTTGGGACACGGACTTGGAGAAAATCAAGTATGTCTCCCAAAACGACAAAATGTGGATAGTGCATCCAGACTTCTTCCCGCTGGAATTAACAAGGACAGCCACACAGGCGAAAATGCCTGATATTTCTATGGCTGACGACCAGTACGTGGTGGAGTTTGACACGTCTTCGCACTTAAACATTTCCACAAAAAACTCTCTTTGCTTTGGCCTGTATGGTGTTGATAAGCTCAATGCTAAAACGAATCCTTTCCTTACCTTAAACTTCAAGGACAACAAATCTATCAGCTTTGGTTTTAGCGGTAGTGGAAACAACATGAAGTGGGCCATTACTGACTCATCCGGTGTGGAACATCCCTTGGAGGATATAGAGATTGGCTCTGGACAGGTTGTTGCTTTCTCCGATTTCAATCAAAATATTCCTATCAACTGTTATTGTTTCCTGACATGGCGGGGAGGCAAGCTGTATGCCAGCATTGGTTGCAACAATGCTTACGGCACGATAGGTCTTTATGCCTACTCATCATCCGAGGTTGAGATTGACAGCTCTCTTGGGGCCGTCACCAGTTTTTGCGTTGGTGGGACTCCGGGAGGACAAAACGCCGCCCAAAGCTATGTTTCGTTCAAGGAGTCGTTTAGTGCTGGAACCGGATATAGTGGCATTGGTATTAAGGTGAATTATGGTCAGGGAGACGTTCCAACCCAAAGCTTCAACAACAATGACCACAGGAGTTCATTGATAATGGCTCAAATGTTTGGCAACACGTCGAAAGTGTTCGCTGGGAACGATTATAAAATTAAGCATTACAACAATGCCGTTTTCCCGATTAAACAGATATATCAGGGCAACGAAAAGATTTATCAGGAAGAAGCTGTTATCGGCTTCAAGCTGACAACAATGGACTTCCTGACTTATCCCAAGAGCGACGACTACTATATAAGGGATAAAAGCCAAGGAACTAATCCTGATAGTCCCATGTTTTGTAGGAACCATGAGACATACCCGGATATTCCCTATTACGTCTATGAGGACACCAGCGTCTCTTTAAACACTATCAACGCTGTTTTTGGGGACAGGTATTTCCTTTCTGATGGTTCCGTCTCGCAATTAACAGGCAACGACGGGACTCGAATTGCCGAGTGGTTAAAAGAATATACTCCGGGGGATATTGTTATCGGCTCCTGCCTGATGAACAAAACGGACGGCGTATTGAATGGGAACATATACAACTTCGCTACTGGCACCAACGTTGGAATTCCCATTAACTTTTTCCGCATGGCTAATATTGTGTGCCGCTACGTTCGAGGCGACTGGACTCTTAGCACAGACGCAGAAGTGGCGACAAACAAAGGGGTTCTTGTAAGTTATTTGGAGAATAGCAAGGTCTTTTCAGGCTATCCTTCTGGAGGCGGCTACACAGTCTTCCGAATCGGCAATGGCTATTTCTCGCAGCCGAGGAAGCTTAGCATGTCAGGAAGCAACACTCCGGGCGTATTTGTTGGGCTGGTTTATATTGGTGAGAACGGAACCGTGTCCACCGATACTGGTGATGCTGGCCAGTCCATTGAGGTTGATAATGGAGGTGGTGTTTATCAGACAGACATTCCCTTTGCCGTGTGGCCTAATCAAAAGAGGCTTACTTCAACAACGACAGATGCGACGGTATTCCAAAACCTGACAATTATGCCAATGATGTATGCCCCTGTGCTGGATGGCATATTCAAAACATTTAGTTCCTTGTTTGGGCGTGGCAACTACCAGCTGACTCAAACCAATATCAGTAGCACCAACTACTATTCAGCCAAGTTTAACGATTTAGTCAAGTGTGCCTTCTCTGTAGAAAAAGGCTATCCTTCCTGCATAGCGTTGCGTAGTGGGCGGCTGATATTGGCTTCAACCAAGGCCCAACCCCAAACAATATGGGCTTCCCGTGTTGACAGGTATAATGAGTTCTCTGTGGACGACATGGCAGATTCCGGCTGGGATTTGACGATAGGCGCGAACCAGAGCCAAAAGATTCAATGGTTGTCTTCCTCTAAGGATTTGATAGTAGGAACAGACATTGGCGAATGGGTGCTGAACGACAGCGACTCAAGCAATCCTGTACCCATTATTAAAGAGCAATCCAGATGGGGTTCTTCTGTGGCGCAAGGGGAACTGATGACGGAGAGCCTGTTTTTCATCCCTAGAGACAAAAAGGGTGTTATCCAGTCAATCTACTCTTTCCAGATTGATGGCTACACATCGGAAGATGTGACGATTATGGCATCCGATTTGTTTGATTATGGGATTACTTCTCATTCGATTCAGAAAGACCCTGACCCAATCTGGTGGGGTACTACTGGCGACGGAAGGCTTTTAGGGTTGCTGTATAACCGGGTGCAGGACATCAATGGCTGGTTCCAATGCGATATTCAAGGAGCCTTCATAAATCAGGTATGCTGTTACAATAACCCGGTAAAAGGCGAAGAAGGATTGATTGTTTCCGTAAAAGGTAAAGGCGAGAACGATTTCGTAAACGCCAATCAATACTTCCTCTCTTATATGGAGGACAGCAATCCTTGTGTTGACTTCTTCTCCACGGGGCAGACGAGCGACACAGATGCTCTGGCCTATGGAGGCTTTGTAAACAATTCATGGAACAACTTCTCCACGGGGCAGACGAGCGACACAGATGCTCTTAACACTCTAATTGTAAATGGCTACTTCAAGGAAAACACAAATAGTTCGCAACTCACAGTTCAGGCCAAAACCCCTACAACTCAAAGCTGGATATCAAGATTTTCTTTTTCCTTCGATGAGTCTGCTATTTTCAACAATCCGGTCGCTAGTGGGAGTGATGTTGAGATAGAATCTTTCCTTTTTGAGAACTATTACGACCCTTCTCAAGAGGTATTAACCAAAGGGCCGTTCAGGATGTTTGTTTTCGACGCAGAGACGCAAGAATTCCTTACTTACTCTATTAACTCGATATTGTTGCCTGACGACAAAAATCAGTTGCCAATCCTTGAGTTCTATTTCTTAGGGTTGGTGTTGAAGGCAAACCAGAAGATAAAGTGTTACTTCTCTTCGGCATCGGTTCCCTCATGGGAAGGTGCAGAACAGATTTTGCAGTTATCAGTCTTTGACGTGGCCGGCCATGATGTGGAATATGGATATTTCCCATACATGGATGTGAGGGTTAAAGCTACTACATCCAAGATAGAGTGGGACGAAACCAAGCCTGTATATCTGGACATCATTTCAGCTAACGGGCAAACAACCACAGGCTATTGCTTTGGCGGCAATGAGGTAAATAATAATTATTCTTATTACCAGCAAGCGCCGGAGGGTGAAGGCGTGTTCTCCCAGAGCCAAATCGTATTTAATGTTAAGTCTGAAATTGAAAACGATATTGGCCAAGCCGGGAACAGCGGATTTATTACTCCCCCGTCCAGCACCTCATCGACTCTTCCAAACTTTGTTTTTGGGCTTCATATCTTTTCGGAGTTTATTTCAATGCCAATGGGGAATGCCAACAATTATGTCATTCCTGCGACCACTACGAAGATTAGCCAACTTAGGTATCAAGTATCACGGGATGAGAGCAACGACGTAACTCCTTCATCTTCATTCCTTAGTGATGACGGTCTGGCTTATGGCGCGCCAAGGATTCAGGCCACAGTTCAGGCATTGGACTATGATGCCCCGATAGCTATGGAAAAGAGTAATTCCATGTCGGTATCAACAAACTTGTCTAACGGGAGAGACCATATTGTATTGAGTGGACAAAGCTCTACAGATACAAGACTGTACTTTTCCTTAGATGATGCTAAAAAGGTGAACGTATTAGCGGCGTATATTCTGTATGATTCCACTATCATTAGCTGACACAGGCGGCCTAACCGCAGATGGTTTGTTGCCATTGACAGGCTTCCCCTCATGGATGTGGGGAAGCGACATTCTTAATGGTCAACTCTGGGGTGGAACAGAAATAGCAGAGCCAGCTTACAACGAAATTTGGACAGACCCTACGACTGGTGTTACGAATGCGCTCCTACCTTCGTTGACTGGATTGGAGCCAATGAACGGCCTGTATGATATTGATTATCAGATAGGTTATCCTGAAATGCCCCAGCCGCCGACATATAACCCTAACACAAGTTATTTATCATCAACGGCTTCAATAGATACGTCAGCTGGGTTCGAGAAGTCTAGTCCCAACAAAATAGCATGGGATGACACGTTTGACCCGTTCGGCTTCAACTCTGCAACGCTTAAAGGATTTGGTAGTGTTCTTTCGGATGTATCGTCTTCCTTGAGCAAGAAGAGGTCATATGCCAACTATGTCGCCAGTTATGAGAATCAGGCACAGGCGTTAAGGAATCAAGCCGAGTCAGCATACAGGATTGCCGGAATAAACATGTCTCGCCTTCGAGGGAATCAGGCGAAATACCTAGCCCAGCAAAGGGTGTCAGCAGTCAGGACAGGCTTCGCCCCGACTTCCGGTTCCATAGGCGCTGTACAACAGGCGACAATGAGCCAGTTCGAGCAACAAATAGCTGATGCTTGGGTGGAAGCGGAACAAAAGAGGCAGAACACAATGTATCAAGCAAGCGTTGCTGATTGGCGGGCAAGCGAAGCCCGGAAGGCTAGCAAGCGCTCATCCGGTGGATTCCTTGGCTCGCTACTTGGCTCTGGTGTGGGAGCTTATTTTGGAGGCCCCACCGGAATGGCGATAGGTTCTAAGATAGGTTCATCCATAGGAGGGTTATTTTAATCATGGCGACCAACGATACTAGAGACATAAGACTGGGTGTCAGTAGTGCGAACAAGGAGGGGTTGTTGCCTTCTCCTTCAAACCGTTATTTGCGCTCCACTTATGATGCGGCCAGATATGTTCCTATTGGAAATGAGTTTGATAAAGAGAGCCGAGTAAAGGAGCTTGGCGACCTTGGAGAAGGACTCACAATGTGGTCGAAGGCGCAAGCGGAAGTCGAGACAACGAACGACAGTATTCAGTCACGGCGCATGCAGGCAGAGTACATGGAAGCTTCCACACAGGTTTTCAATCAGCTTCAAAAAGACCCCAGCACGATGAACAATCCTGCGGTTTGGCTGGACGCCTATACGGAGGAGATGACATCAAGGGTGGCAGAGATTAACAACAAGTATGCCAAATCGTTTTATGTTGGGCGCAATCAGATGTTGTCCAATGAAAGGCTCAACCTGTTGCTGAAAGAGGAGAAGAACAAGGTGGGCCTGATGGCGGCAGACAGAATATCAAAGATGGCCGCAGACGAAACTAATGCGGCGTTCAAGATTGCTGTGGCTAACAGGGATTTCGGGTTGGCTAGGGAGATAAATAAAAGCCCCTACCTAACACCTGCGGAAAAGATGTTGAATGAGAATGGAATTGTTCAAGCCCAGACACAAGACATCATCCAGCAGGAAACATTGAGGAACCCTTGGGGTGTGCTGGAAGAGGTGAATAGGGATGGAGCTGTACAGCGTCGTGAATTGACCTACGAGCAACAGCAGTACGCATTGAACCAAGCGCAGGGCCGGATAAGCATGATTCAAAAGCAATCGTATGACTCTCTCGTACAGAAGTTTTTGTTCAACCCGGAAGAGTTTGAGATGGATGTCGCCAAAAAGCTATTGGACACAAACCAGCTGACGACCCAGCAATATGTCAACCTCCTCAACATGAAGAAGACCATGAGCGCCAAGGTTGAGCCGACTCCGATGCAGTTTGCGGCCATGTCTAATTGGGCGGTCAAGCTTTCAGAGGATTATCACAAAGAGTCGCCAGAGGGACAGGCCAACATCCTCTCCCAAGCTGAACGGCTTCTTGAGCGGATGAATTTCAGCACCAGCGACAAGAACTCATTGCTCAAGCTTGTAACACAAAAGATTTCCCCGGAAACGTTCAATCAGGCTGACAAGTTGGTAGAGAAGTTTTGGGATAACGGCCAACTACCTCTGACCAAGACAGCGGATTACACCGGAACTCAAGGAGGAACTACTCCGATTTATTTGACGGAGGGAGAGTTTAATACCCAGTTCAAAGAGAGGAAGAACCAGTTTTTCTTAGACAAAAGCAGGACATACCTAGACCCGAAAACGGCAAAAGACAGGTATGCTGTGATGGAGTATGTGCCTAATGCGGAAAACATTCTAGTGCAAGACCGGGTAAAGAGCGAAGTTCGTTCTGCCTTGTCGGATAGGATAGCAGAATATCGGGCGCAGAATGGAGGACGAACCCCGAACACGGAAGAGCTTTATACGATGATTTACAACGCCAGAGCAGAAGTCTTTGGTAATCAAAACATTAAAGCTCTTAATCCTATTATGGACAACCCTGTTTTCCCGTCAGGACGACAGGAGAATACTGATGAAAGGAAGGCAACTTTTATCCCCAGAGAAAACAAGAAGTTCTCTTTTAGGACCGCTTCGCCAGTAGTTGATATTCCAGAAGGGGATAAATACATTTGCCTCTCGCCGGACAATGCGTTTGTCACATCGGAAAGGAACCCTCTTCTTGTACTTAAACAGGCAGGGCAATATCCGTTAGGTTACGTAACCTTCGACCAATCCTATCTTGAAAAACCTTCGGAAGACCTACAAGATGTTGTGGCAAGGAGGAATGCAAAAGCTATTGCTGAAAAGGCAGGGCTTGCGGCACAGAGCGAGCAGACGGTTTATTGTGCTTTAATTGCGTACTGGAACAGCTTATAAAACATTTATGCCTGAAACACTAGACCCATTAAACCTAAACCCTTCCTCAACTATTTCGGACGCAATAGGAGGTGAGGCTTTGGAGGAACAGGCTCAACAGCAAATGCAGGAGCAGGTTTCTAGGGAGGCTCAAGGCATTTCAAATGGTGTGCAGGAAGGAGCTTGGGCCGAAAAGGCATTGAGCAGTAAAAGGAAGCTTCGTGAGGACTTGGATAAATACCTCAAACTCCAAGCCACAGTCACACCTGATGACCCCCCAGAGTTTTTGAATGCTCTTGCCGACAGGCGAAACCAGCTAATAAATAGTGGTATAGACCCGGACTATGAAAAGTATCGGGACAAGATTGACAGGATTCAGGGGAAAATATATGCCATAACCCAAAACATCAATCCCAAGACAGGGTTGTTTGGTGTTGTCCCCACCGAGGATGTAAAAGACAGTAGGCTTGGAACGCTCCTCACCGCAGAGCAAATAGGCTACTTTAACAGCCTACCTAAAAGCATGCAGGATGAATTCATCTTTGAGGGGATTGTTGAAACCTTCTTCCCGCAGGGAGGTATGGATAAGGTAACGGCATTGGGTTTACTCAAGGAGCATTACCAAACCGACTCCATGCACGGAGTTGTCAGCAAATACGCTCAAGAGCTTCAAAGGAACAAGGAGGAAGAGACAGCATACAATGAAGCTTCTACCAGATTTTTCGATTCCTTTATAGAAACAGGAGGCGATTACCAGAAAGCAATCGACAGCTTGGAAGGCAATCTAAACCTGTATGCGGAAAACATTTTCAACCAAGAACCTGCGCTTAAATACATTTACCAGCGTGCGTATAACTCCGTCTCATGGATTAAAGATGAATACATAGAAAGCGGAGAGCTGGATTGGGACAAGATGGCAGACAGGTTGTTGAAGCTTGGGGAAGGAGAGACGTTCTCTCTAGCCATTCAGATGCTTCCCTACATGTTGCCCAAAGACGACAGAACTTGGCTCACCCAAGCCATAGACGACACCGCCTCTGATGTCTCCCGCTTTGCTAGGCTCATGGTTGACGGAGGAGGCGATAGCGCCCAAGCAGAACGCCTTGCGTTGGCTATCCAGCAGGAATATCGTCAGGGCCGAGACATGCCTACATCGTGGATAGGGAGAGCTTTTAAGGCGGCGACAGACCAAGTTCCGAAAGTGGCGGCAGTAACAGGAAGCTCTCTTTTGGCTTCACCGGGTGGGCCTGTAGCAATGGCCGCCACAGGAACAGCTGTCGGCTCAATGGTGTATGGTTCAACTGTAGGTCTTGAGGCATATAGGACGAATTCTTCTAGGGCAGGAGCATTGACATATGGTGTTACTGTTGGGGCCTTGGAAGGTCTCCTTGAAAACGTAACTCTTGGCGTTGGTGCTTTGGCTTCCAAAGGTATTAAGGTTGCAGAGGCAGGTAGGAAGATTGCCTCTGTTGCCGGAAGAGTTCCCGCCACCGTAAAAGGTGCGGCGGCTGGTGCTTTGTCTGAATATACCCAAGAAGTCATTGCTGACCCAATTTATGTTGGATTGGAGAATGTAATGCGCTCTGCGGGGTTTGAGCTTACCCAGCAAAACACCCTTAAAAACTGGTGGGAAACATTGGACTTCACATCCCCTGAACTCTTGGGGGCTACAGCCATTCTTGGCGGCTCCATTGGTGCTGTTGGGGGCTATCAAGCCAATCATCTCATCAACCGAGTAGGAAGAAGCGCTTCGGCCCTTCAAGCTTATGGTGTACCCGAATCGGAAGCTGTGGCTATTGCCGAAATGCCAGACGGCAAGGAGCGCACAAACAGGCTTATATCGGCCCTTCGCAATAACCGGGTAAGCCCCGACGTGCAAATAACAAACCAGCAAGCGGGGATATTCCTGAACTTTTTAGCTAAGAATGCAGAGAGGTTTAAGGATGTTGAGCTGATGCCGGAGATATCCGACAACGGGGACGGAACCTTTAATATTGTTGAGAGAGACCCGGTAAGTGGAGCTGAAAAAGAAACCACAGTAACAGACGAAATAGCAGGGACGTTCATGTCTCAAGCATTGCAGTCAAATCCTGGATTTATCAGGGCATTAAATATTTTCGCCCAAGAAGAGATAGAGTCAGGGTTGGGCAAGGAGACGAAGATAAAGAGCTATACTCCTGACGAACTCCGAGCAAAAATCCAATCTACAGAAGACAACAATGCAACTATAGCACGACTTAGGGCTTTGGCTGTAATCAACCAAGACCCGGAATTGTTGCAGAGTTTTCGTGATGGGAAAGTAAGTATTGAAGATGTAGCAAATGAGCTGGAAATTGTATCTGCATATAGAGATGGCACGATTGCTGTTGCGAGGGGTGAAGCGAATCCTCTCAATATTCTGGAAGAAATAATTCACGCCCGTGCAATATCCGACTTGGAGAGCGGCGTTATTTCTCGAAGCGTCATTGAAACACAGGTAAGGAATTACTTGGAGTTCTTGGGACGTAGTGCGGAAGAGATAGGGGATTTGAGCAATGACGTTGTGTTGCAGGAACATTTGGCGAATATGGGGAAGGCTTTGGCAACAACGCCGGAACTGTTTTCCGCAATGCCCGGCAATGTTCAAACAATCCTTGAGTGGCAGAAGGACGCTATAGCGGAAGTCGGAAATGTCTTTGCGGAAGGCGCTCTGATAAAAGAGGCCATTGAGCAGGGCATTGTCTCTCCCGATTTTGTCAAGTGGTCTAAATCTTTGGCGACTATGGCCGAACGCAGGGATGGTCAGGATATGGCAGAGCTTGTCAATGGTGCGACCGGAGAAAGCATTTTGCCAATGGGCCAGAGCCTTCCTTCCGTGAGGAGGCGTGGGACTATTGATGTAACTCCTTCTGTAAGAACCATTAACGAAGCCATATCAAACATAGTCAATGGCGCATCGGAAAGGTCTATAGGCCAGCTCCACAAATTGCAGAGGAGCATGATAAAGCTTTCGGAAAGGTTTTCTCAAGGGAAGCTGACCGAACGAGGACAACAGAAAGCGTTACTGAATTCTGTTCTCTCTATCGCTAATGCAATGGCTTCCGGTAGCCGGAAGTTTATCTCCAACCAGCTTGCCGAAAGGCTTGCGAATCCCAAGAGCAACGAAGCGTTTAATGCGGACATGAAGACTGCATTGGATGCCACAGTAGCAGCCTTGAACGAAAGAGCGGAGGCGGCGAGCCGGAAGCAGTTGGAGCGCATTATTCAGGACGAGATAAACAGGAGGGTTGAGCAAGCGGACGCTAAAGCCAAGAAGGATTTCAACAGGGAAATGAAATTCCTCCGGGGTTTAATCTCCAAGGAAATAAGGAAAGACATCAAGGAGGAAAGAGCGGAGGCGGCGGCAGAGAAGAAGCTTGCCAGTAAAAGCATACAGAGCTTGCGAAGGCTTGCCGAGAATGCTTTTAAGGACACCAAGGGGCGCTCCCGTTCTTTGGATGCACAAGCCAGAGAGGAGACTATGGATGCCCTTGAGGTTATGGCTATGTCTCCTTCCGAAGTTGCAACCCAGCTTGAAGTCTTGGATAGCACCATAGACGAGCTTCAAAACCAGCCTGCCACAGAAGAACTTACTCTGGAACTGGAAAATCTGGAAAACCAAAAGAATCTCCTTGAGGTGTTTGGTAGTGCGTTGTATCGGGAGAAGATGCCTAACGGAAGGTATAAGTATGCTCTCAATGCACAGCAACTTGCGGAAGCAGTTAAGACATTGAAGGAGCTACAGCGTGAAGGGCGACTCCGCAGGAAAAAGGTTAATGAACGTATTGAGCGCTTCTATAATGATTTTAACGCTAAAATCAATGAGCGAGTAGGAGGAGAGAAGAATCGTGATGCCCTTAGAAAAGCCGTAATGGAAAGGGACCAACGGGGGACGGGCTTTTTGGATAGAATCTTCACGCAATTCATGAGCCTTCAACAACTCCTCGAAGTGATGTCTTCCATGAAATCCTTTAAGGACATAGGGACATTCTTGCAGAACAACGTCCAATTCGCAGAGCAACAGCGAGGGGTAGAAAAAGAAAAGGCTACGTCTAATGCGATTCGCATCATGCGTGGAATGATGGAGATTGCAGGGCAGAACTCTCCAAGGTATTTTGATGAGCTTTCTACAAAAACTATTCCCTTTATGGGGCATGAGCTAACCAAGTATGGCCTTGTAAAAGTTTATCAGACATTGAGAGAGAAGGATGGCTTGACTGTATTGAGAGAAAACCTTGGAGACAAGGGGATGGATTTCGGCAACTATCGGAAGTACCAACAGGAGTTGGAGGGCTTAAACAAGAGCCTTGATGATGGTGCCATTACTTCCGAAGAGTTTGAGTCCAAGTTGGAAGCCATTGAAGAAGAATACCTTGCGAGGAAGGAAAAAGATATTGCCAAGCTGTTGGAATTGCTTGGGCCGGATGGGCTTTACCTTGCTGACGAGTTACAGAACCTGTATCGGGAAAAGGGCGAGAAGCTACGGGCGTTCATGGCAGAGAACTATGGCCAGACGGTTATCCTTGATGACTACTATACGCCCCGCAATATTGCCGCCTATAATACAATGCAAGAAGGGGATATGGATGCTTACAGTAAGGGGCACGTCACAAGGACGGGCTTGCCCTCTTACGCAAAGCACCGGAACACTCCCTCTTCGGCGGCGCTCTCTCTGGAAATAAACCCTCTTGGGGAATATCTTCGTTATAGCTCTATCATGGAGGGGTGGATGACAGCTTCGGAACTGGTCAACTTCAACAACCGGGTATGGGCTAATCCCACAACGAACGCCCAGTTGCAGAAATTATTAGGCCCAGCCAATTTCGAGGCGGCAAACAAAGCCCTGTATTACTTCATCAACGAGGGGCGTGTGTATGCCCAAAAGAGCGTGTTGGCAGAGGTAATGGGGAAAGTGTTCCAAGTATTGGCTAAGACAAGGATTGCTTTCTCCTTGGCTTCTCTGGTGCGCTCTGGTGCGGCTTTGTTCAACCCTATCGTTGGTAGCAACTTCTCCATGATGGAAATTATCAAAGGCGTGGCAGAGGTGACAAGCGGGAACTATAAAGGTTTTACCCTTGAAGAGCTTCGTGACTTGGAGGCAATGAAGGAACGTAAGTACCGTGGATGGGAAGACCGTGTGCTTGCCGATAAGGCATTAAGCATTCCCCTGAAAAAACAAGCGCAATGGGGATATTGGCAGGAAGCGGGCATGAGCGGCCTTATGGCTTTTGACTGGTGGAGCATATCTTTTGTGAACCAGCTGACCTCCCACATGCTTGCTAATCGCGGTTTGTCGCATGAACAGATAAGATGGGAGCTTAACAAAAACATCTACCAGACGGCACAGCCTTTATCTACCTCCGCTAAGGCTATCCACTTGATAGGTGGAAGCTCATTTGAGCAAGCCCAGTTCCTTTTCTTGTCTGACGTGATGAACAAGTTCGGCCTAGTGATGATGCAAGGCAAAAAGGATGTTCCTTTCTGGGAGGCTTTTCAGGGAGCCTTTCGTGTTTATACTATTGCCGCTCTTGCTAATGGTCTCTTCAACGGCTTGGCTACAGGTTTGTTTGGCGATAAAGACAAAGAGGACGACTTCATGAGCAACTTCTTATTGACTTCGGTATTGAGTCCGATTGTCTCTGTCCCTATGTTCGGCGGGTTTGCAGAGTGGTGCGCTTCCCTTATTAGCGGTGGTAAGCAATTCAGTCTGGGACGAGCCGATATGGCTGATTTATCCAAATCAATTCAAGGCTTAGTCAGAAGTATTGTGAAGACGTATGAGACTGTATCGGAAAAATGGGACAAGGAAGGTGCTTTGACTACCAATGATTACATTGATATGGTTTCCTATGTAGGCAAAAATATTGGGAGTGTCGCATCGGCTACCACAATATTTGGTACTTCTGGGCAGAGTATGACCAAAGCTCTAGAGATGGTAGGTGCATTATCAAATGCCCTTTCACAAGCTAAGACGACCACACAGAAATTCCTTCCAGAGTCAGTAAATCCCCTCTATACCGAAAAAGAAGCTATGAAGGAGAGGGCTAGGCAGATAAGAAGGGAGAAGAAGAAGGCCAAGCAGGAAAACGGCGAAAGGTCAGCAACCTACAGAAAACTTTCACGGGAATTAAGGCAAATAAACAAACAGTTGAAGATAATGGGCTGGGAAGACTAGCCCACACCCTCAACCTAACCAATACTAACAATGGCAACAAAAAAAAGGTAAAAGCAGTAGAGCCGGAAGTGGTTTCCTCTGTTGAGCCAGAGGTGGCGGCAGTCCCCATGACAATGGCGGCGGCCACCCCTCGCTCCAACGGACAATCGACCAACGGCTTTGCTAAGGTAGAACAGGGGAAATCCTATGTTCTATCCGTCAATGCCCCTTCTGGTTCGGGAGAAGTCGAACTATTGGCGGCAGATAGTGATACACAAAGCGAACCTGACATGTTTTCTCTTCTTTACACAAAAGTGGAGAACTCTATGCAGATTCCCTTTGTGGCTGTTTCTTCTTGGGTATATGTGCAAGCGGGAAATAGTAGCATTAACTGGCTTGTAACACCGGCAAATTTTAGTCTAGCCGTCCCCGGTGCGTCGTCCGGCGGCGGCGAAAGCTTTGACCCGGAAGCGCCCCAAGAGATTTCAGGTGACTGGCAGTTTACAGGCGAATTAATTAGAACGGTAAAGGCATCCCCAGCGGCCAATGATGTCTTGAACAAGGCAATGGGGGATAACCTTTATATGACGCTTGATACCGAGCAAGAAGTTCAAGGGGCAAAAAATTTTGAAGGTAATATAAAAATACGAACAATCCAGTCAGATATTACCGATAAAGAGCCTACTGTTAAACTGGCAATTTGGACATTCCTATGCAACAACGGGAATATGGTTATATACCAGTACACCACCACCTCTTTGGTTGGCTTACAAAGTGTTGACACAGGAGGCGGTTTCAATGTGGCTAAAAACGGCCAAGCCACCTGTGAAAACTCTCTTCTGGTAAGGGGGGGTACGACAATAAACTCTTTAAGTGCTACAGGGCCAGCGACTTTCGATAATACTGTAACTGTTACAGCAGGAAACAAAATTTTGAGTTCTGTTATAGCACAGGATGATTTGACTGAAACAACGGTTGCTCCTGTAGGAAGTAACGATGCAAGGTATATTCAATTCAAATCCATGACCAAGGCAGAATATAACGCTTTGGAAACGAAGAGCAATTCAACCATTTACTTTTTAACCGACCAGAATATGTGGGCTATCGGCGACAAGGAGCTTGTCACGTCTGATATGCCCGCTTAGTTGGTGGGGGGGGGGGGGTGAATAACTCTCTCTCCACCAGTTACTTACAGAAACAAATGAAGATTTGGGCCCAGTGTCCATACCCAACAACGAAGAAGAAGAATCAATGTACATTAGAACTATTCCTTTAGTAGCGGAATCTGGTTATGCTACCAACGACGCTGTACTTCCGGCAGAAGCACCTTCTGGGGTTTATGAAGTTTTAATCCCTAATTTCGGCGTCCAAAGTACCTATACTATTGTAGCATACAACCAAGGCTCCGGCAATAATCGTCCAGACATTATTAAAACTTTGGAAGACTGTAATCAACCTCTGATATATAACGGAGACTACTCTGTTTTTTCAGGGTGGAGTTATGAAAACGAAACTGGCGGTTCGACTATAGCTATTCCAGTTGGAGCTAATGTTGTTCGTTTGAGTTGTTACTTTCAGCACGTTATTGGCGAAGCAACTTCCTTGATTAAGGTATCTTGCAATAATGGCTTCACTCAAGGAAACACTATCGGTTCTATTGTGGTTCGTCAATTAGCATAACTACTATGATTTTAAGAGCAGTTTTTCAAGAAGTCGGAGAATACGATAAAGCCACTATTTCCCCTCTGCAACTGGATGATTGGAGATTGCTTTCACCGGAAGACCTCCCAGAACATCTTCAAGAGGTTTGGACTAAACTCAAGGACGAAATGGCTTCATTAAAAGAGGGATGGATTGTCAACGAGTTTGAAGTCTTCCCTTCTCTAGAGAAACCAGACAAGGAGATTGAGATAAAAGTCACGGCCAGAAACAAAATAAACAATCTTCCTCAACCTCATGTTCCTATGAAAATTTTTACTTTTAACGAGATTCCTACTCTTAAAAGAGAAGATAAAGAGGTTATTGAGTTTTTGAGATGGTTTAAAGAAACAAAGCCAGAATAAAGCTTGACCGATAGAGCAAGCTAAGCTATCATCCACCTGTATTCATCAAACGGTTGATGACATTGCGTTAGTATCATATCATCCGAGGGCGCAGGGTTTTTCTCATGTTTTACCTGCGCCCTCGGTTTTTTTGTGCCAGTTGAGGTGGGCCTAAAAAAATAACCCTTGTATGACACAATTATAAACCCCTTATAATAAGGACATTGTAATAAATCTCCAAGCAATCCTCGCCTTTTTTATGTCAAACTTTAGGCTTGATTTTTTGAGGGGTGTGTCGTTAAAATCTTGTTCAAGGAACAGGGCGGTTAAGTTGATTGTCTTCCTTTGGCCGCTCCAAGGCTCAATCTCCCTCGTGGTTAGCAACAACCAAGTGTTTAGCAAATAACTTGGTTCTCTACAAGAAAAGAGTTCGGATATGGCAAGCATATCCTTCATGATTTTTCAAAAGTTTTGATTTACGCCTATCGGCTATGGAGCCAAACAAAGTTGTGGGCTTGGTTAGAGAAACAAAGGGATTAGAAAATAAATGGTTTTAAAACAGTTCTAATTTGGAACACGTTGGTTAGATAAAGTATGTAAGAATAAACCATTTAATATTTAATTATCAGTTTTATTCCTTCGTTCGACTAACAGGTTGCATAGAGCGGCTAACAAGAGAGCCAAGTTCGAAGGTGTTAGCGAAACGATAACATAGACCACTTCGAAGTTATTAACTACCGTCTCCAATCACAAAGGACGTTACACCGTATATACGCGCGCGCGAATTTATAAGAGAGGGAGACAAAAACTTTTCTCCCTTCTGTATGACATTTTCAAAAAAAAAAAAACATTGATTGCTCTATCGTTGCTTATTAGTATTGCTACATCGTTAGGAGCTACATGGTGTATTTCCTTCGATAAACCAATAACCAAAACCAATAAATAGTATGGAACGAAAAAAAATAAACGGAGAGGAATTTCCGAAAAGCAAGTTGAGAGGACTTATTGCCATGTTTGACGATAATCCTGTCAGGAGCGCCATGTTTATGGCTGATTTTGAAGACTTGTGTAAGAAAGGTATTGATTTAAATCCTGATTGCAACGTCTGGTATAGAGTCAAACCTGACGTTATCGACTTAGTTGACGAATTGGATATTTCCGAAGAGGGTAAAACAATCATCAAGAAGAAAATCTCAAATCTTATTGGAGCGCCTGTTTTCCATGTTGGTGAAAACGCTAAGACTGATTCGCTTGTTGTGTCTGGTCTAGTCGAAGGCAAAATGATTGGCTTTGATAAAAAGTATTTCTATAAGATTAAATCCAAGCCTTACATGAAGAAGCTGAAAAAGGCGCTCTTCGTTTCCGCTTCTTGGGAAGAATTTATCAAACCTCTTATTTATACCATCAGAGGATTTGGGCTTGATAAGTGCGCTAGCTTCCCTAGTATTGAGGCGAAGCGTTCCGATGAAGAAGAAGATTAACCTTGCAGTCTTGAATAACTTTTTAACGTTCCTGAACAATGTTCATGAGCTAACCGAGCGAGGTTGGGTTCATGAGGCAACAGGGACAATGTATAAAAAGTGTTCAAAGCTTTTCGACACATTCAAAGAGTCCTATTCAGGCAATTCCCTAAGCCCCGATAAAGACATCGTTATGGAGGAGGTTTCCTTAACAGAGATACCTAGTGATGACGAAGTAATTGAGGTGCTTAGGGAAGAATGTGACGAGATTTGCGAATACCTTTATGAGGTGGCCGGACAAGAATCATTTTTAGTTTCACAAGTAGATGAAATTAAAACTGTTTTGAGTCAGCAACTATTTGTTGCTAGGAAGGTGTAGCAAAACCCTGCCATATGAGTTTATGAGCTAGGGTAAAAATCAATCCAAATCAAACAACTAATCATATAAAAGTAGGAAGTGTGGTATATACCGTAGGTCAACCTTCCCGGCTCCCTCGTAAGACCTCCGCACTACGGGCGTAAAATGCGTTAGTAGTGCGGAGTTTTTGTTTGTATAGGAAAACAATGAATGTTATTTGTCCATGTATGAAGACAACTTACACGTTCGATGCGCTAGTAGAAGCTGTTGCTGTTCAGGCGGGGTTAGATACTAGTGTTCCCGAAGACCACACTAAGGCGTGTGAGCTTGCCACATGGATGCTTGACGAAGGATATTCTTCTATCGTCCTGACTCATGCGGCAGAGTTTGCAGAGGAAAAGGGTGTTCCTGCCAAATGGATTGCCCTTGTCAGTGCCATCATTGGTGCTGTTATTGCCTTTTTCTGCACTACTGGTTGTGCCAACACATCGTTTACTTTGTCTGGTGAACAGGGTGGGCAGATTAGCTATAGCGTTGACGAAAACGGGAACCTCATTATCTCCGGCAAGCCTCCTGTCGTCCAAAAAATTAAGAAGTGACGTTAATGCCGACAACAAAAATTGCTTCTCTTCTTCAAGTTGTTAAGGATTATAAGGAGATTGTAATCCTGTTCGCTCCTTTGGTATGTTGCTTCTTTCTGTATCAGGACAACGTAAAAATGCGGCAGGACATGCTAAAGTTGCAACAAGACCAAGCTCATGCGACATTGAAGATTTCAGAAGCAATGGCTCAACAGGTAGAGCTTATTCGGCGCATTGATTATACTGTTACCTCTCTTCAAAACAAATGAATGTCATTATCGCTATCGACAAGCAAGATAAAGTTCTAACTAATATCGCATCAAACCTAGTAGAACTTCTGGATAAAGAGCTTCTAAATCCATCTCTGGACATAGTTCCTCTCACAAGGGATGTGAACCTGTTTATGTCTAACAGGTGGGACAATATGAAGGTTGATTTTATCTTGCGGTTGCGGACATCATACGTCACTTCTAATCGCAGTACCTATCAGAAAATCGTCTCTTCAAATACTCAAGGGCCTTTTGGTTTCAGGCTTCTTCATACGTCGCATTCTTTGTTGGAAAAAGAGGGGTGGGGACAATACGGATTCAACCCCTGCACAGAGTTTAAGGGCCTCCCCGGCTGGATTGATTTCATGGATATTGAGCTTGCCAATATGGGCGACCCCAAAGATATTGCCGCTATCGGCGACGGAAAGGTTTTTGCTCAAAGCGCCGCTCAATGGATGAACAAGGCCGCAAACTGGTTACGGATTGGCAGGAAGAAAAAATAACTGTCAGCCAAAAAAGAAATCATCTATTTTCTCCAACTCCATTTTAGACAAGGGAGCCTGTTTGTGGTAAGCGGAAATCCCCGCCCGTCTTGTCCTTCGGGGGTTTATCAGGTTAAGAGGAATACATCTCTTGGTTTTAAAGTCTTTTCTGTATAGCTCTGCCCGGCGTTGAAAGTGTTTGCTGGCCGCTAAACAAAAGTCCATAGCCTTGATTTTATTCCCCCTCAAAGTGTCCTTGATGAACATGTTAGGCGTATAATGGTATCTCTTGAGGAGCTTCCTTAGTCTCACGCCTTTAGCATAACCTCCGAGAACGTTATAAAACTGTTTATCGGTAAGCTTGTTTATGTATAGCATGCATATTATGCCAGCTGGAATTTTTTAGATGCCTCACGCTGAAACTCTGTGTAAGTTTCAGGATAGCATAAACAATGACCTAAACGAGAGAGGACGTATGCATCCGCTTCGTTATTGTTGGATGTATCTACATCCCAGCGTTTGTAAACATTGGTCATCACCAGCCCTTTCTCTGCAACACCTTTCCCTGTTGCGAATTTTTTTAGGGTAGTCGGTGGGTAAACCAAAATATTGGACAATCCTGCATCAAACAGGTTTTGTTTCACAACGCCGCCAAGTTCTCCTAGGTGGACGATTTTCCCAAACTGCGAGAAGGCATAATTCTCTATACACACCAGAACCTCACTAGCGGGCCTGTAGGCCAATATTTGTTCTGCGGCGAGCTTTATATGGTTAGCGAACTCGGAGAGCCGTCTAGGCCCCTTGTGGGGGCTGGTGAGGGTATATCTGTAGCCGTCCAGCTTGATGTCTTGGTAAAGGACGGAAAGCCCTGTTGCCGTCAGGGATAAATCCAGCCCAACCCAACAACTGAAATCTCTAAAAACGTTGGCGATTACTTTGTCTTTTTCCATGATTTTTTCTCTGATAATGGGAATCTGAAATCGACAAGCTCAAATCGGGAGTCCTTTTGAGTCATCACTATCCCTCCATTGCGGCTTCTTTTCAGCACCACAACACCGAACACAGAGTTTTGTTCAAATTCTGTATCTGGATTTTTCTGAATTTCGCAAATTGCTTCCGCAGTTGTATGCAAAACCTCTGCTTCTGGCTCTTTTTTCCTAGGAGGTCGCCCCCTTTTAGTTGTCTTTTCCATATTCTAGTTCTTGTTTTGCCAACCTATACGCCTCACGCCCGTCTAGTCCGGGTGTTCTCATTTGGATTCCTACTGCTTTTTCAAGGCGGTTGAGGACAATCTTACCTTTTTTGTCTATGATAGCAAGAGGGTCTTTGTAGCCGCTAACGATAAGTATTCTCATGCAAAGGATGATAACGTCTGCACATTCAAACGCCATTTCCTTCTTGTTTTTGGCCGAAAGAAGTTCTTCTACCTCTTCCTTGAGATGTTTTTTGAGCTGTGGAACAGTCTCTTTAACACCTAAAAATTTACTGAAAACATTACATATTTGTTTGGCTATATTGTACACTCTAACCTTCCTTTCATATTGAAACAAATCCATGCTAGGCATTATCTGCTCTCCTTTCGTATTGCCAACTGGTAAGCTCATCCTTGGCTTCACTTGCCTTTTTGTAGGCTAGTTCGGCTCCATAAATTTCAGAGGAAAAGAAGCAAGCAACTATGCCTTCATAATCCACAGATGTGGAGTAAACTTCATATCCTTCAACAACATCGTTCTCGACATTTTCAGTCCTGTATTTTGCTCGTATTTTATAAAACAACTTATTCATAACAGTTTTTTTAGCTAAAATTTCCTTGGCTCTTTCTATGGCAAGCTTGGAAGACCTAAAGGGTTCTCCTTGTACATGCCAATACGGAATCCCATCAAACTGGAGTGGGGGATAATTTTTGCCTGAATACCGAATAAACCCCCTTACCATTATTTGGTTTTTTCGATTATTTTTATCAATAACTCTAAACCAATCATTTCCATTTTCAATTTCGTATTCCACAGTTTTTTTTGTTTGTAATATTCCTGCATATGCGGCGCCACCTCCAAGCTTCTTTCAGTACTTTGTCTCGGTAGGTGTGAAGCGCATCCGGGGACAGAGGTGTGCCTCTATATTTCAATAGAGAACGTATATAGGTGTGAATAACAACTGTCGTTGCCCATGCCGCACCATACTCCCCAAAAGATTTCTGTTCTTTATTCATTTTCTTTTCACTTTGTATATGATGTATTGGATAAGAATGATAAATGACAACACAAGCGCAAGCGAGACAATGAGAATGTCTAATAAATCAACAATTATCATAGATTTTCACCCCTTTCTTGTTCGTCGTCGCTACATTCTAAATAAACTCTCATAGCCTCTAGGAAGCCTTTATACTTACCCGCAAGATAGAGGTAAAAACCAAAGGAACCAATGAGCCCTACAAATACTACAGTCTGTAAAATGTCAAACATGGAGTCCTCCTAATATCCTCTTAGTTCTTCAACGTATTTTGTGACGTCTTCTACATCAGCAAAGTCTTTAGTGCCTTGCTCAATAACCTTTTTAAGTCTTTTTTCCAGCTCTTCTTGGGTGATTGTTTTCGGATGATGTGTAACCTTGTTTAAGTTTTTATGCATAACTAAGGAAGAGGTAAGAATATTGGTTGCGAATCTCCTGATTCTTAAAAGAGCGTCTTCTTTCGATGCACACATGTCGAGGGAATATCCACAACTAAAACATTTAGGTATATATATTGTTCTTAACACAGGTATTCCTTGTGGTCCCATACCCTCATATAAATCATCTTCAATAATGTGCATTTCTTTATAGCATATTGGACATCTTGCGCTCATTTTTTTACTATCCTTTCTTTCTGTTTTTTTTCGACGATATAGCTTCCAAAGATTTTATTGAATTGTTCGTTCGATGCTTTTCTAGACTGCTTCCCGTTCACAATGTTTTGGTGTTTGTGAAAAGCCTCTTCCAGCTTAGAGACTGAAACACTAACGGCTTCCATCATGTCCCCTAGAGGAATGACTTGCTGAACCCTAGATAACCCTTCGTTTTTAAAGCTACGAACCGTATTTCCTTCTTTTAAACCAAGGCCGTCAATCTCTTCGCCATTTTTCAGCAACTCATAACATGATTCTTCTATCTCTTTGGCCACCTTCGAGGCCAATTTAGCTGTAAAATATAGCTTAGAGCGTTCTTCTGGATTCATCTGTTTCAGCTTAGAAGAAAAAGCTGTAGCGGGGGTAGTGATTGTCTGCACCACCTCTAATGGCTTTTTGCATTCAGCAAAACCCTTGCAGTACCTGCAATAGCTGTTAGCTTGAGGTGGAAGGTCCTTTTTGGTGCGTTCGCATATCTCAATGACTTCTTTTTCTGCCTCTTTGATATCCTCTTCGCTGTACCTCACAATAACAGGATAAGAAGTCACCAGAGGTTGAACAATGGCACAAGAGACTGATTTTATTTTGCATTCCTGATAGTTCCTTTCGATGTGTTGCTTGCAACATAGGGCCAACCCTCTAAGCTGGTGGTTTATTTGTGTTGACTCTGGCTCTAAAGGCCCTGTCTTGTAGTCGATAATCAATAAATGAAATCCCTCTTCGTCAGACTTGCCTAAAACCAAGTCGGGCTTACCAGAAAAGAGTGCATTATCCCCATCGAAAAAGAAACACCTTTCCTCCTTCATCAACTCCTCGAACTTGTCTTCTCCCGCCCAAATCGACGCAACTTCGGTCACGATTCTTTTGCATGCAAGCATGAGTTTCGTCTCTTCTTCGGTGAGTAGTATGTTTTGGTATGCAAGGTATTGATGAATCCTGTTGCCTCTTTCAGCCATTTCAGAGGTTGTCTCTACTCCTTCAACGTCATATCTCAATGAGTGCGGACATAACGCAAGACGTGCTAGGCTGGAACATGAAGGCAATCCTTGTCTTTCCGTATCTTTTGTTTTCATTATTGCTTGTGTGTGGTTAAAATATAAATTATAGAAAACCTCCTAAAATGGGTGGCGAAATAGTGTTCCCTGACATAGGGTTCCCTGACATAGGGTTCTCATCATCATCATATTTTTTTATTTTTTCTTCTGGTTCCCAATATTTATAAGCTTCATCTTCGCAATCAGAACATTCGAGGCAAGGAGACCTATAGTTAGGATAGGGCCAGTATTTACAGGTAATACAATGTTTTTTAACTTCCTTATCTTTCATTGTTTTCTTTCTTTTTGAATATTGGTGATTCTGGCGACTTGTCTTCTTCGTTGGAGAAAGCTTCGTCTTTACTTATGGCCCCGGTTTTAATGGCGTTGAAGAGACCAATAAGCATTACGATTTCAGATTCCTTACTAGTCTCAATTTTGTGTTTAAGGTAAGCCTCAAGCATTTCTTTGGAGACTCCGATTTTGGAAAAGGCTATTACACATCCATTTATTCTTTCAGCAATAGGTGTATCTGTGGCTCTTAGCGTGTTTTGGCAAGCCTCTGCCGCCTCTTGCCTAATGAAGTCCGGCAATACAGCCCAAATGCACGCCCTGATTCGTCTAGAGGCCATATTAGCGCAAAGTTCATAAATATCTCTATCGGACGTAAGAGGATATCCACCGTCTTTTGTGTCCCTGTGGTGTGGAACAGAAAAGGCTATCTCCCTTCTTATGTTGTTTTCTTTGTCCCAACAGAAAGCTATACAGTCGGAGCAAACCCTTCCTTTTTCATCTACATGTTCACCTATCTTTCTCCACCCAGCTTCTGCGTTCCCATAAGCGGTAAGGCACGCATTTGCTAAATGGATTGTCTCTCCTGAAATACTAGAACCTCCCCTTTTGTATTCGAAGAATGCGGTGTTAGCCAAATGACGGAACGAGCAAAGCTGTCTAATTTTGGAGGAAACCTCCATCATGTTTCTCGGCATCTGCTTTGCTATATATATAGAGGCAAGCGCCTCTAGCGATTCTTTGTTGGAAAGTACGTTAGCAAGCGGATTCCCAGCAAGAGGTGCTATCATTGATAAGCCTTCTGCCGGGACTGTGGTCAATTGTTCTGGGTTGTCTGACATGCCCTCATTGTATCTTTTTTCTTACACATGGCAATCTTTTTTTATTTTTTTTCTTGTGCATGTCAAAACATGTGGTACAAAAACGACATGACGAAAGCACTACCAACAGAACAATTAGAAGCATTCTCCAAGTTCGCCAATACTAACGAAGCCCTTTGCAAGCTCATGATGCAACGGGTGGGGTTCAACATCACTCCAATGGTGTGGAATAAGGCTAAATGGATGCCTACACAACTTTCCGTAAAGAAGCTCACGAACCTTCGAGCTTTTTATCCAGAAGCATTTGGTTTAGAGGGTGAACCTAATAAAGATTTTTTGAAATCTCTTTATTACCTCCACATTTCAAATAGAACCTTCTCTGGGGAAATTACGCCACTAATTGAGGACAAGGATTTTATTACCCATATGCCCTATGCTAACTTTGTTTTGCCCATTGACGATTTCACAAAAAACGCCCTTTCCAAATTCATGTAAAATCAGGATATGAATCACCATTCCCATGACTATCCCTTAGAAGAAATGGAACGTATTTCTGAACCGAAACTAGCAAAAGACATCCTGAATTTAGAAGAACTATTGAAGAGATTAGATGAAATACCGCTAACAACAGAACAGGAAACGAAAGAATGGCGGCGAAAAGAAAAAGAAAAAGAACGAATAGCATCATGGAAAAAACGGTTGAGGCAATCCGGCATTCCTCAAGGGTTTTATGATGCTTGCGTGAATGGAAAGATCGACAAGAGCCGAATACTTCCAATTCTGAAAAACTTAAATAGCGGGTGCTTATTTGTCTGCACCCCGGAAAAAGGTAAAACCTTTTCCTCATGCGCTTTGATATCGCAGGAATTATGGAAAGGCAGGTCAGCTTTTTACATGAAAGCTCCTGAACTGGAAAGAGAAATGGCAAGCTATAAAAATGATACGCGCCTGATAAATAGAGCGCAATCAACCCCGCTCTTAGTGCTGGACGATTTTGAGGGAGTGCGAATGAGTGTGAATTCATCCTCCGATTTTATCGCCTTGCTGAAAAAAAGAAATGATTCTAATTTTTTAACAATTTTGAATTCAAAAAAACGAACCTTTTTTCTCGAACAGATCGAAGAGGCAGTAAGTTAGCGTCCCCTTAACTACCAGAAAACAAAAGTGTAATAAAAAACCCCTGTAGCCTAAATAAAGACTACAGGGGTTGAATTTGGTGTATTTTTATGACAAACTATTGAACTCTTTTTTCGGGTATTAGTTTGCTATTAAATGAGTAGTATTTTTTTGAGTAATTGTAGGTCTTGGAGTATTTAGAATATCCGGCTTTGTGGTCATAGTAAATCTCATCACCATAAAAAGAGCAGTAACTATATTCTTTTTTTTGATAAGAGTTGTTAGAAAAGTAGGCAAATTTATTTTTATCAGGTCTTTCGAAATTGCCATAAAACAACATCTTTCCTTTTTTCCAAAAAACAAATTTACTTGAACCTATGACAGAATTGACCATATCATCAATACCTTCATTTGTTTCCTCGATATCTGTTTTTCCAAATGCGGGTAAAAACAGATATCGGAAGAACGTTTCACTGTCTGTGAGGTCTCCTTTATTTTTTAGTGATAGAATACCATTGTGGCAAAAATACCAATCATCGCCGTTCCACCCATGAACATTTTTTTCTGAAATAGATCCATGAGTTTTGATGCGAGCGTGAAGAAGGACTATGTAATCATTAGGGATTTTTTCCCATGTGGCTACAACCTCCTTTTTCAGAAGAGTTCTAATCAGAAATGCCGGCTTGTCTTTTTTCTCCCCTCTCTTAAACCCTAGCAAGAAAAATCCGTCCGGATTGTTTGTTAGGCAATTTTGAAAACGTTGATTTCCAATATCTTTCTTGATTCCGTAAGCAATGATACACATATTTTTTGTTTGTTTATTGTTTGTTTGTTGCGTTTTTTGTGATGATGTTTTTGATTCCCTCCATGAGAAAATGAGCTTTATTCTCTTCTTCGGGCGTTTCGTAAAAGATTTTTACGAAAGTATATTGCTGATATGTGGGATATGTCATTTTAACTCCGTTGCTAAGAAGATAATTGATTGTTTCTAACCTTATTTTGTGAAATAGATCTTGAGATAGCGGCCTATTAAAAACATTTGAGAATTCTAGGTTGAGGCTACCTATCAAACTAGAAATAGAGCATTCTAGCTTTATTTGTTGTCGCAACAAAGAGAATTTCTCTTTCTTTTGCTCTTTCATTTGCTCTTTCTTTTGCTCTTTCATTTGCTCTTTC
>ENA-UOOA01001280-UOOA01001280.1-human-gut-metagenome-genome-assembly--contig:-P61old-NODE-1280-length-42065-cov-7.263937_pt1 | contig 42065 bp, 47 predicted proteins | sample MGYA00242467_ERZ724014 | MGnify/ENA metagenome assembly ERZ724014 | reverse complement strand
CGATGGATCAAACAGTCTCTTCTTTTTCCATCAGCTTGCGTCCCATCAGCACCCCCATCACCGAGGCCATCATCAGGCCGCGTGTCCAGCCGGAGCTGTCGCCCAGGCAGTGCAGGCCGTGGATATTGGTATCGAGGTTGGCGTCCATCTTCACCTTGTTGGAATAGAATTTCAGTTCCGGGCTGTACAGCAGCGTCTCATCGCTGGCAAAGCCGGGCACCACCACATCCAGCATTTTGATGAATTCAATGATGTTGGTCATAGCGCGGTAGGGCATGGCCGCGGTGATATCACCGGCCACGGCATCCTTCAGCGTGGGCTGCACATTGCTGTGCGCCAGCTCCTTGGCCCAGGTGCGCTTGCCGTCCAGGATATCGCCGTAGCGCTGTACCAGGATGTGTCCGGCGCCCAGCATATTGGTCAGCTCACCAACCTTTTGGGCATAAGCGATGGGCTGGTTGAACGGTTCCGTGAAATTGTGCGAAACCAGGATGGCCAGGTTGGTATTGGAGCTTTTTTTGTCCTTATAGCTGTGGCCGTTGACCACAGCCAGGTCATTATCGTAGTTTTCCTGCGCCACAAAGCCGCCGGGATTTTGACAGAAGGTGCGCACCTTGTTTTTCCACGGCTTCGGATAGCCGATCAGCTTGGACTCATACAGGGCGCGGTTGACGACCTCCATGACCTCATTGCGGCACTCCACGCGCACGCCGATATCCACCGTGCCGGGGGCATGGGCGATATTGTGCTCGGCGCACAGCTTTTCCAGCCAGTCTGCGCCGCGGCGGCCGGTGGCAATGATGATCTCGCGCCCGGTCACATCCTGCGTGTCGGCAGCGCTGCGCAGGGTGACGCCGGTGCAGGTGTTGTTTTCCAGCAGGATGTTCTCGCATTCGGTGTTGAAGCGGATCTCCACGCCGGCATCCAGCAGGGCATTCTGGATCGCCAGATACAGCGCCTGCGCCTTTTCGGTGCCCAGGTGCCGGATGGGGCAATCCACCAGCTTGAGGCCAGCCTTGATGGCATTCTTGCGGATGGTTTTGATCTCGTCGTTATCGGTGATGCCCTCCACCTCTTTGGCGGCGCCAAATTCCAGATAGATGCCGTCGGTGTAGTTGATCAGCTCCTGCGCCAGCTCCTCACCGATGAGGCTGGGAAGATCGCCGCCCACCTCATGGGAGAGGCTGAGCTTGCCGTCTGAGAAGGCGCCGGCGCCGGAGAAACCGGTGGTGATGGCGCAGCTGGGCTTGCAGCTGACGCAGTGGCCGACCTCGGCCTTGGGGCAGTGGCGTTTTTCCACGGCCTTGCCCTTTTCCACCAGCAGAATGCGGTGGTCGTCGTCAATGTGATAGCCGCGGCGCAGCAGCTCCAGAGCGGTGAAAATACCGGCCGGACCGGCGCCGACGATGATGATGTCATAGTGCATAGTGCTCACTCTTCCTTTTCTGTTTGTGTATCGGTGGGATTTGGTTGGTAAATGGTAAAGGGGTCGATCTCGTCCGGCCCGACGGGCGGATGCTCCTGTGCAGCGGGCTGCAGCGGCGGCAGCTCAAGCGGCTGCGGGGCAATCGCGGCGGTTGTGTGTGCGCGGCGGTTGACCGGGACGCTGCACAGCAGGTACAGCAGCAGCGCCAGCAGCCCACCGGCCGAGATCAGCGCGCCGGTACGCAGGCCGGGTGTTTCATAGGTGAAGCGGATCTCCACATCTTCACCCGCGGGGCAATTGACGGCCATAAAGCCGACATTGGCCTGCAGGATCTCGACCGGCTGCCCGTTCACGGTGGCTGTCCAGCCGTTCTCATAGGGAACGCTGAAGAACACCGGCTGCGCCTGCGAGAGGGAGATCGTTGCCGAGAAGCCGCGGTTATCCGTGGCGAAGGAGGAGGCGGCGCCGGCCGCGCGGCTGCGGCAATCCTGCGCATACTCCGATGGAATGAACCACATGGCGTTTGTGCTGAGATGCGGCAGGGAGATCTTCTGTGCGTCCTCGTCCTCCACGACCAGCGCCTTGAGCAGTGCCAGCTGGCGGGTGGCCTCCGTCAGCTCCTCGTACTCCGAGCGGGTGATGTACCCATCATAGGTAAAGCCCATGGGAATAAAATTCTCATTCTCATAGATGTTATAGCCGTTTTCGGTGCCGATCAGCTTCCAGCCGTCCATGGCGGTAACGCCCTCAACGCTGAAGAAATCGTCGGCCTCCTTATAGTACAACTGGACATCGCCGGAAAGCTGCGCGTAATCAAACAGATAGCGCACCGAAAGCAGGCTGCGGATGGCGTAGACCTCCGTTCCGGGGCGGGAGGCCACGGTGCGCTCCACGCCGATGGAATTGTAAAAATCCATCACCGGGCCGGGGACGATGCTGTGGAAGGCCTGGATGCAGGGGATGCCCCAATACATCCCCTGGTTGTCCATGCCCTTGTACATATCGGTGCGGTAGAAGACCGTATCATCCGTTTTTGTGAAGCCGGGGCTTTGGATCAGCTTGTCAATGACATAATCATCGGGGTAGTTGGACAGGTATTTGCCCATGCTGAGATAGCCCCAGCCAAACAGCAGCGAAACGCCGACACAGGCCACGGTGCACCAGCCGATGAATTCCTGCCGCCGGTAGCGCCAGAGCCACACCAGCAGGCCGGTCAGCAGCAGACAGGCTGCGGCGATGGCAGCGTACAGCCAGAATACCGGGGGATCGCTTTCCAGCCCGATGGTAAGCTTACCGGTCTCTTCGTCCGGCTTCCAGCTTTTCGGCACAAGGCCGATCAGGAGGATGAACGCGGCGGTGAAGCCGCCGCTCCAGCCGATCGCCCGCCGCCAATTGACCGGCGGGTCGGCTTCCTCTTCCTCAAAGCAGCGCAGAGTGGCCAGAATGAGGATGAGCAGCAGCATATAATACCAGCGCGCGTAGTAGATGCGGTTGAACAGCTGGAACAGCGCGTTCAGACCGGGAATCACGGCGAAGAAGAACAGCACCGTCAGCATCCGCCGCAGCCAATCGGTGTGGCGATGGGACTGGAAATACGCGATCACGCCGGTGCAGCCAAAAACCGGGATCCATGCGGACATGGAGGCCCATTTGTTGTTGGCGTCCGGGAAGAAATTGGCGCGGGCCGGCAGCTCCGGCGGGAAGAAAAAGCTGTGCAGAATATCGTACAGCCGCTGCTGGCTGCCGTAGATCAGCAGACCGAAGCCCTCCAGCGGGGCATCAACGCGGCTGTTTTGGATGACGGCGTAGTAGGAGGGCAGCAGCAGCACAGCGGCGCCGGCTATCCCAATCAGCGCCTGCAGCCACAGGCCGAAGAACCGGCGCGGCAGCCGCTGCCATTCGCCGGCACTGGCCCGGACGATCCAGTAGAGCATCACGAAGAAGGCCTGCCCGATGAAGAAATAGTAGTTGGACAGGGCACTCATCAGCACCGCCACGGCGAACAGGCCGCGGCGCCCCTCCTGCATATACTGTTCTATGCCGAGCAGCAGCAGGGGAAACCAGATCATGGCCTCATGAAAATGATTGAAAAATATATTGTATAGGGAAAACCCGCTGAAGGCGTACAGCACACCAGCCAGCACGGCCAGCCGCGGCCGCAGAAAGTGCTGGGCATAGGCGTAGGCCGTCAGGCCGGCAAGGGCGATCTTCAGTGCCAGCAGCGGCGCCAGCATGTAGGGGACAGCGGCGGCCGGGAACAGCAGCGTTAGCCAGAAGAACGGGCTGCCGAGCAGATAGAAGGAATAGGAGCCAATAAAATTGGCGCCAAGATCGGTCGTCCAGCTCCAGCCGATATTGCCACTGCGCACGGCTTCGTGCGCCAGACGGTAAAATGGAATCTGCTGGGCGTTGTAATCGCCGTAATAGATGAAGTAGCCGCGATTGTAGATCACAAAAGGCAGAAACAGCAACAGCGCCATGCCAAGCGTGAGCAAAAAGGCAATGTGCGCCAGGCTTTTTTCTTTTTGCAGTGAGCGGGTCATGGAATACCTCCTGTTTGCGCAGAATGGCAGAATGGATAGACACACATCTAAATCATACCACAGATGGTCGAAAAAAGCAATAAAAGACCGTCCGGTTTTCGCTTTTTGTTGGGATGGTCGGGAGGAATTTTCTGCCGGAATAAAAAAACTGAAAAAAAGACTTGATTTTTTCCGCCGGTTGCGCTATAATAGCTAAGCACTCAGCGGAGGGCATATATCGCGGGGTAGAGCAGGGGTAGCTCGTCGGGCTCATAACCCGGAGGTCGTAGGTTCGAATCCTATCCCCGCAACCATGGTGTGCAACCAAAAAAGATATTGCACCGGGAAACCCAGAAGCCACAACGGTTTCTGGGTTTTTTCGTGCCCTGATTTTCAAGTGCAAACAAAAAGATATTTTTCTTGTTTGAGAGGACTTGAACTACCGACCCCTGCGTTATTTGGCGGTTTTCGAGAGATTTTTCTCCCGGAAGCCGCCTTTTTTCGTTTCCAAAAAAAATAATTTTTCACGGCTCCCAAATTATTCGTACCGCCTTCCCCTGCCCGACAAAAAAGAGGTTTGCCCCAAAATGTAGGGCAAACCTCCTCTATTCAAATAGTCATGATTTTTGGCCGATCTTGTAGACTTTCTCTCTACAGGATCGGCCTTTTTTTATTTCACAAGAAAGGACTGAGCAACATGATCAATATTAGAAGCAGGAACGACGATCACGAAGTTGACATTCGCTTCCCAATCAGTGAAAGTGAGTTATACGCAAAGCTGGCTGAGATTCATGCCATCGATGGCAGAGATGCTCCGCCGTCAGCTTTCGTGACAGAGGTCTACTGGCCGGAGGAACTCTCCACGCTGAAAGATCGCTTCGCCAATCTGGACGAACTGAACTACCTTGCCAAGCGCATGGAAAGCTTCGACTACAACGAGTACGACCAGTTTCTCATCGGCATCACCAAGCTGGAAAATCCTACTGAAAAGGATCTTATCAATCTGACCTTCAATCTCGATCACTTCACGCTGTGCAAGGACGTCAGCAGCTATGGAAAGATCGGCAGAGAGTATGTGTTGAATACAGAAGGCGCCGTTCCCGCCAATGACGAGGACGATCCGAAATACGCCGCCATCGGCAAAGATCTCATCGACCGCGGGCTGGCGCAGATCACCGCAAAAGGACTGCTTATCTATAATCCTTTCGACGAGCTGACCGAGGTGTACGATGGACAGACCTTTCCCGAATACTACTACGAAAGCACTCTTGCCAGTGCGGAGGTCAGCTACAACGGCCGTACCGAGCTGCTCCTACTCCCCGGCGAAGAAATTGCAATCAGAAAAGCCATTACCCGACTCGGCGCTCCCTCTGACAGCGACTGTGATATCAAGTTCTGTCTCAATGAAGGAGAGGATGACGCTTGGGAGGAACGCATTGAAAGCATCATCCGCAACGAAGGACTTTTCAAAGCAAACAAAATGCTTCGGGCAATGGATACCGGCAATATGGATTGGGATAAGCTGACCGCTGCCGTCGAGCTCACTAATGTAAAGAGCGCCGCAAACATTGCCGCTGTCGCAGAGCATCTTGGCGAGTTTGCCTTTATTCCCGACGTCGATAACGAAGAAGATGTCGGCCATTTCCTCGTGGACAATGTGGACGAGTATACAATGGACATCAAGATGGAGGAATACTTCGACTTCTCCGGCTTCGGAGAGCATTTTGCCGAGGACCACGACGGGCAGTTTGTGGACGGCGGCTTCGTTTATTTTGACAGCGACAGATCTCTGGATGAGTTTCTCGAAGAGCTCGAGTTCGAGGACGAGGGCATGGATATGGGAGGAATGTGAGCATGAAGATCAACGCAATTATCGAAAGCAAGGACGGCGGCACACTCGTGCTGGACTTCCCCCGAAGCATCTACGATGTGTATGAAAAGCTCCAGTCGGTGGGTATCCGACAGTCGCCACACCAAATCACCCTCTCAGATGAGGACGGAGCTGATGTGCGCGTTAAGCTGTATTCCAAGGACGAGGTTGGGAAGCATCTGCTTCTCACGCTCAATGAGCAAAACTCATTGGCAGACGCCAATATGCTGGCCTTCATGGTGGACAATGCCAAAACAGACTTCCGTTCTAAACTCGAACAGAATCTGCTTCATGATCAGTACGGTTCCATGCAGGAGGTCACAGACGCCATCAAGCAAATGCTCTACGAATCAGGACCGATCAAGGCTGTATTCTACTGCCCCCTCGTAGGCGAAGTAACCGATGATGAAGGCTTCAGCTCTCCCGTGGACGGGTGCTTCCTCAAGAGTTATGCATGGGCTGTCAAAGAAGCCTTGGAAGCCGATACTGCCGACGATGAAATGGATATGGCTGAGTTTTTCCACGAGGATGAAGGCGTTAAGGCAAAGCTCGTCTCTGCAAAGTGGGATGTGGAAACCTACCGTGGACGGCTCTTCGGAAAAATCGAGTGCAGCCTCAAGGAAGAACTCACCGATGCGGAAACCGAAATTCTCACCGACTGGATCAGCGGTCAGAACTCGGACGGCTACGGTGAGCACTTTGAGCAGCAGCCGATTGACACCGAGGACGGTGATCTGTACGTCTCCTTCTGGAACAGCGGCGACAACTATTCCATCATGACTCGTGATGAGTTGGATGAGTATATAGATAATCAGGGCATGACGATGGGAGGAATGTGATATATGGCTGTACTCTTTTCGGCGGTAACACTTACCGCAGACAACAATCAGGTGGAGTTTCTCGCTGCCGGTATTCCGAGAGATGCCGACGATCTCGAGGGCTGGACTGCCTATGAGAACTTCATGGATGAGCTGGATTCCGCGCAAGAGGTCAGCATCCATGTGGAAGCCTATCTCTACGGCGAAGGCGAAACCTTCAAGGCGTCGCCCGAGGAAGTGGCGTATTTCAAGATGCGAGCGGATGCGGATGAAGAATTCCTGCATGATCACTGTGACAACATCGAGGACGCGGACTTTACTATCCAATGGTCGCCGGACGAGCTGTACGGTGTGGAGATGGAGCTATGACGGCAGAAAAGAAAGACCGCAAACCGCTCCAGATCAAGAACCTTGCAGACCTCAAACGGCACATCAAGCTCGGAACCGAGTTGGTTGCGACTGCGCACCAATACCATCCCGACATCGTCGGCCTCACCCGTGTGGTGACGAAGGTACAGACCAACGGCTTCTATTCCAAAATCAAGGATCAGCCGGATCATTAATGGTCGATCTGTAATCATGGGATGGGCTTTTGGTCACCTTTCGGCAAAGCAGGAGCGTATCACTTTACTGGTTCCAGCGTCCAAGTGCTCAACACGAGAAAGACCGACGGCAGCGTCCTCTATGAGATGGAACTCTACGACGGCGAACAGATCATGTCAGAACAGAACAAGGAGGTACCCGACATGAATGAATGGGATCGCCTGCACAGACAGGCACAGCGATACAAGGAAGCCTATCCCCCCGGAACGAGGATTATGCTTCTCGGCATGGGAAACGATCCGAACCCCGTGGAGAGCGGCACGAGAGGAACGGTCAGAGTTGTGGATGACATCGGCACTCTGCACTGTGATTTCGACAATGGCAGGAGCCTCGGCATCGTTCCCGGTGAGGACTCTTTCCGCATGCTGACGGACGAGGAACTCGCCGAGGAACAGGCAGAAGACATGGACGAGGACGAGAGCGGCCCCGTCATGGGAAGGTTTAAGACACAAAAATTACTGCTTAACCGTCGAGGTGAATCATGGAAAACAGCACAGTAATCAATCCGGCTTTTCAAAATTCATCGGCAACTGTCATCAATGCGGAGGTTGTGGAAGAGTATAACCGGCAAAACGATATCGAAACTGATAATAGCTGGGTCTTCGGATTTGGCGGGAAGGTCTCGATCAAGTCCCCCGAAGATGTCAAGAAGTCCTATACAGACATGGTAAAGCAAGCCATGGAAGCCTTAAACGAATAAAATTCCGTTCTCTGGTAAAGAGATGAGGTGCAGCCAATCGGTTGCACCTCTTTTTCTATTTTCCACTACCCCCTTGAAATCTTCTCCGATATGAGTATAATATCCATAGCGGGATTTAAAATCCCACTATAACGGAATCGAGGTGCTGAACACATGAGAACCTTCAACCAAGAGTACTTAGATCGGATTCTGAAGTTCGTCAACAAGCATTACCACGACAATCTCGTCGCGCCGACGATCAGCGAAGTTTCCGAGGGCGTTGGAATCCCCCGGTCAACCACTCATCGCTATCTCCAGGAACTAAGCGACCGAGGTCTGCTTGACTACGGCAGAGGAATCCAGTCCGCCCCAAAGAGCGCCAAAATGAAAACAGCCTATATCTCCGCCCCGTTGGTAGGCTCCATTCAATGCGGCTGCCCTGAAGAAGAACAGGAGTATGTTGAGGAGTATGTCAGCCTGCCTGTTTCCATGTTTGGTCAGGGAGAGTTCTATATTCTCCGTGCCAAAGGAGATTCTATGGTCGATGCCGGTATCGAGGAAGATGATCTGCTTGTGATCGAGCGTAATTGCCCTGCTTCCGAAGGGGATATAGTCGTTGCGCTGGATCAGGACAATCAGAACACTCTGAAGCGATTTGCCGGTTATGACGAGGATTCAGAATGCTATCTTCTCGCCTATGAGAATGAAGACAAGTATCCTGGTGCAGTTATCAAGGTGCGCAGCTTCAAAGTTCAAGGCGTCGCTCGTCATGTGATCAAGGCTCTCTAAAGAATAATGAGATAGGAGATGTTTTGTTTGAACGCAGTAGATGTGGTGTGCCCCCGCTGTGGCACGGTAAACAAGTCTCTTGACTTAGAAGAAACAGACGGATGGATGGAATGTGAGTCCTGCGGTGAGGTATCGCAGCATATGAAATACGTCAAGACAAGACGTGTGCCTCTTTATCAGAAGGATAAAGTGCAGATTCTCGTACCGCTTTCTCAGAAATAATAGCAAAGGAGTACGGCGATGCTGGAGGATTGGACGATTTACTCCTGGTATTGCCCGAACTGTAAGGAAGAAGTTGCGGGGCTGAAAAACAAGAAAAACCAGATAAGAGTAAAATGCAGCCGGTGTGGAGCTGAGATGATCCGCACAATCAAAGGACGGAGGCACGATGTCATCGACATCTATGCCCCTGATGGTGAGCAGCACCATGATTTAGAACTGCAAATGAGCTGAGAGGATGAGGCATCTTGTCTCCCAGCAGAAAAGAAGGGCGTGATATGATCCTGTATGGAACGAACGTATATGTTGTGTCAGTGGCTTTGCTATGGTTTCGGAGAACTCCACAGCTTCTCCCTTTAACTACGCTCACAATACGAGAATGTATATCCCGATGGACATGCCCGTGCCTGACAACAGCAGCGATGAATACATCACCGCTATCACGAATCGCATTCTCAAGCTGATTGAAGCCACCAATGGTCATACTGCTATCCTGTTCACCTCATACAAGGTGCTGCAGGCTGTATACGAGAAAGCCATCAAGAGCCTCGGCAAATATGAGGTGTTCTGCATGACACGGAACAACCGAAAAGTGATCAGCGATTTCCGTAAGAGCAAGAACGGCGTGCTGTTTGCGTCGGGCTCCATGTGGGAGGGCGTTGACTGCATTGGTGACAGCCTCTCTTCGGTTATCATCGTGCGGCTTCCTTTCCCCCTGAGATCTGCAATGATGGAGCAGAAAAAAGACGCTGTCGGCGACGTCGCCAGATTTGTCCAGGAATATGCCGTTCCTGAGATGCTGATCAAGCTTCGCCAGGGTGCTGGTCGTCTGATCCGCTGTGAAACGGATACCGGCGTAATCTCCATCCTGGACTCCAGAGCGGCCGCGGGAAGCTATGTGCCGAGAATCAAGATGGCACTTAGCAAATATCCTGCTGTGAACTCCGTGGATGAGGTGAAAGCGTTCATGGAAAGCGTCAAAGGAGAAGATTACTATGAATGAGAAACGAATCAACAAAGCGGAACCGGCCCCTGAAAAGAATGGGGACGCTCCCTTTATCACACACATTGAGACAAACATCTTCGATATCGAGGAAATCTATCCGAACTGCACCGTCCAGGTGCTCAAAAACAGCGTCACCGGAGAAGTCAGTGTCGGATGGTGGAAGAACGAGGAATAATCTATGCTGACAGAAGTTCAGACAAAAAGTGCCAACTATATCCGCATTCTCTCTGTTCTCAAGGCCCTGAAGGAGAGCGGATATATCAACGAGAAAGAATACGCCAGGGCGAAAAAATACTACCGCAAACTCACAGGAGCGGATATTGTGATCGCAGACTAAAAAGATATTATTCTGCCGATTTTCGCTGGACTTGTTGAGTTTTCTGGATATAATCTGTGTTGCGAATCAAAAAGAGGTTTGCCCCAAAATGTAGGGCAAACCTCCCTGCAGGAAGGAGGAAACATGGCACAGGCAAAGCTCATCTCGCCCGTATCCCGAAAAGCCTATGAGCGAACAAAGGTTGCCGCTTACTGCCGTGTCTCTTCCAACTCCGCTGATCAGCTAAACTCCTATGCAGCGCAGATCAAAGCCTACACCAAACTGATCAAAAGCAATGATTCGTGGGAACTGATCGACATCTTCGCAGACGAAGGTCTCAGCGGCATGAAAGCCGAGAATCGAGTGGAGTTCCAGCGCATGATTGTGATGTGCGAGCACAAGCAGATCGATCTAATCATCACCAAGTCTGTGTCACGATTCGCCCGAAACGTGAAAGAGGCTTTGGAATATGTCAGAAAGCTCAAGCTTCTCGGAATCGGCATCCAGTTTGAAAAAGAGGGTATCTTCACCCTCGCCCTGGGCGACGAGATGCTCCTCAACACGTTCACGGCAATTGCGCAAGAAGAATCCAAGTCGATCTCGCAGAATCAGAGGCTCTCCATCGTCAAACGGATGGAACGAGGCGAATATGTGGACAGCAATGCCCCGTATGGCTTCCGCCTCCATGAGAAGAAGCTCGCTGTCTATGATCAGGAAGCGGATATCGTGCGCTACGTCTTCCATCAGTATCTGAGCGGATGGTCGACCAGTGAGATCGCAAGGGATCTGACCGAAAAGGGCATTCAAACCAAACTCGGCAAAGAGCAATGGCGATCCAAAAAGATATCTTACATACTATCCAACGAGCGTTACGTTGGTGACTGCAGGTATCAGAAGACCTACCGAGACACCACCGTTCCCTTCAAGCAATCGAAGAACCGCGGTCAGGAGGATATGTTCTATGCTTCGGACACCCACGAGCCGATCATAGACCGAGAGGCATTTGACAAAGTTCAAGCTCTTCTTCAGGAGCGCCAAGAGCGGTTTTCCAAGACCGCGCAACTGAATATCTACCCTCTTACGAGCCGCATTCGGTGTTCCGAGTGCGGCTCGTTCTATCGGAGGAAAGTACGAAACGGAGCCATCAAATGGGTGTGTGCCAAGCACAATGAAGACACCCATGCCTGCCCTGCGGGATATTACAGCGAAGAACGGATCTACGACGGCTTCATCACCATGGTCAACAAACTCAGGTTCGGCGAAGAACGCATTCTGGATCAGGTCATAGCGAAACTTGAAACGGCAGCCACCCTATATAAACGGAACAACTCCTCTGCCGAAAAGATGAGCCAAAGCATCGCCGAACTGAATGCTAAGTTGGTGATGCTCGAGCAGCTTCGCTCCAAAGGCTATCTTGCCGTCGAAGTATATCAAGCACAGGCAAGAGATATCCAGAAGCAGATCAGCAATCTAAAAGCAGATAGAAAGAATGCCTTTGAGTCGGTCATTCAAGGAATGCTCGATGAAGTATTGAAGTTAAGGACACTCCTGACCGAAATTGAGGAGCCGCTTGAAGAATTCGATGAAAAGCTCTTCTATGAGATCGTAAAGGATGTGGTCATAGCGCCAAACGATGAGATGACGATAACTGTCCTCGGCGGTCTCAAATTCACCGAGCTTATATAGGAGCAAGCCATGAAAAAGACACGCTTTATTCCATACGGATACACCATGCGAAACGGGAGAACCGTGATCGAACATGGTGAGGCAGACATCATCCGGTATATCTTCGACGAGTATATCAAGGGTGCTTCACTCAAAGATCTCGCGGAAGAACTGACTGCCAGACGAGTGCCTTATACCGAGAAAACAGACGTGTGGGATAAGGCAAGGGTTGCAAGGATCATAGACAATGCCAAATATACCGGATCAGATGTCTATGACCCTATCATAGACGAGGACATATTCGAGGAAGCTGCCGCGGCAAAAGCGGCCCGACAGAGAAACCAGGTCATAAATGAATGCGAGGGCATCGCCTTAATGCGGGATCGCATTCGATGCGGTGTATGCGGAGCTCCCATGGTTCGGCACATCTGCTCCAAGCGCAAGGTAAAAGAAAGCTGGACCTGCGCAAATGACGTCTGCGGATGCCGAGTTCGGATCAGCGACTCCGATCTTCTCATGAAGGTCACTCTGCTGATGAATCGGATCATTGAGAACGCCGATCTCATGGTGCCGAAGCCGAAGAAACGGTTTAAGGACTCCCTTACTGTACAAAGGCTTCAAGGTGAGATCGATGATGAGCTTGCTCATGATCAACCAAGTGAGAAGCTGATTGTGACCCGCATCCGTGAGATCGCCAGCCAGCTCTATCAAGAAACAAACGCCAAAGATCAGATTGCGGCTCGCATAGCACAGAAAAGAGTCACGCTCATGAGTCCTCAAGCAGAATTCAACACGGCATACTTCACCGATCTTGTTGAGAATGTAGTCCTCGAGGCACCTGCCAGAGTGACACTGATTACCAAGACCGATGTCCATATAAGCGAAGGAGAACCCGATTATGGAAGTCAAGAAAATACCCAAGAAGACGGTGACGCTAATTGAGCCGAAACGCTCGATCCTCGTAGATAAGGAAAAATACCGCCAAAAGCGGGTTGCTGCCTATTGCCGAGTCTCGACGGACAGCGAGGAACAGCTCACCTCCTACGTGAACCAAAAGAAGTTCTATTCCGATATGATAGCCAAGAACACCGAGTGGCAATTCGCAGGCCTGTTCGCGGACGAAGGCATCTCAGGCACCCGCGCAGATAAACGCCCGGAGTTCAACAACATGATCAAGGCATGCCTTGCCGGAAAGATCGATTACATCATTACGAAATCGGTCTCCCGCTTTGCAAGAAATACGGTGGACTGCCTTGACTATGTCCGAATGCTCAGAGCAAGGGGCATCGGAATCTTCTTCGAGGAGCAGAACATCGACACACTGAAAAGTGACAGCGAACTGTACCTGGTCATCTACGCCGGCTTCGCTCAGTCAGAATCGGAGAGCATCAGCAAAAATATCACTTGGAGCTACAGAAAGAACTTTGAGGATGGCAAGCCCATCTTCATGTATAAAAAACTGCTTGGCTACAGAAAAGGCGAAGACGGCGAACCCGAAATCGTCCCCCAGGAAGCGGAGATTGTGGAACGGATCTACACCATGTACCTGTCCGGCATGACCGTCGATGTCATATCCAAGCAGCTCCAGTCTGAGCACATCGAGATTCCCGGCAAGAAGTTCACCTTCGGAAAAAATATGGTCATGAACGTTCTGAAGAATGAAAAGTACTGCGGGGACTGCATCCTGCAGAAAACGGTGACCATCGACTGTATCTCAAAAACTCGGAAGAAGAACGAGGGTGAGGCTCCCATGTACATCGTGGAGAACAGCCATCCCGCAATCATCAGCCGAGAGATGTTCAACCGTACCCAGGAGGAATTGAGCAAAAGGAAGGCTCGCTCCCCGCAATCGCAAAAGACGGCGATTACAGCAACCGGTAAATACTCCAAGTACGCTCTCACAGATGTGCTGATCTGTGCCGAATGCGGCAGCAGGTATAAGCGTGTGACGTGGACAAGCCTCGGACAGAAACGGATTGTGTGGCGGTGTGTCAATCGTCTCGACAACGGGAAGAAGTACTGCCACCACTCCCCGACACTGAGCGAAACAGCCCTTCAGGAAGCGATTGTACGAGCCTTAAACAAGTTCAACGACGAGGATACCACAACCTACCTGACGCTGATGAAAGCCACCATTGGAGAAGCCATAGGTGCCAACGGAGGCTCAGATGAAATAGACCTTCTGGAACGCCGGATTGAGGCGCTCAACAACCGCATGCTCAAGATGGTTAGCGAAAGCGTTGAAAAGGGTGCCAACATGGAAGACAGCGAGGATGAGTTCAAATCAATATCGGATCAGATCGAGCAGCTCAACCGCAGAATCCAAGCCATCCGCAAAAGCGAGGGAAGCGATGAGGAACGCCAGGAGCGACTTCGTCAGATCCAAGCCACCATCGATGAGAGAAGCGCACACAGAGATGCCTACGACGATTCCATCGTCCGGCAGATGATAGAGTGCATCAAGGTCTACGAAGGCGGCAAACTGAAGATCATCTTCGGAGGCGCTTACGAGGTTGAAGAACAGATATAAAAGAGCCGACCGGCAGGCAATGAAGCTTACCGGTCGGAGTCTTTTGGTTTAGATGATATTGGATGGAATAAAGCAGTTTTTCTCGTCTATCGGGAAGGGTGACTCTGCCATACAGACAATACCGCCGTTTCCGATTTCTTTTTTCGCCCCTGCGAGAACATCAAATGCCTTTACAGCTCTCTTGTCGGGAGCGGTTCCCTTCTTGATCTCCAGAGGATGCAGGACGTTGTCCTTCTCAATAACAAGATCAATCTCTTTCTGGCCTTTATCCCGATAGAAGTTGATATTGACATTATCCTTGCCGTAGGCATAATTGCGAGTCAGTTCACCTACGATGTAATTCTCATAAAAATGTCCAGACGCCGCGCCGTTCATCAGCACATCCCGTCCCGTCCAAGAGGACAGATAGGCACAGAGGCCGGTATCACAGAAATAGAGCTTGGGCGTCTTGATCAGACGCTTCAATTCATTGGAGGAATACGGCTCAAGGAGCTGAATGATCCCCATGGATTGGAGAACCTTAAACCACTCCTTCGCAGTAACACCGGAAACACCGGCAGAGGTAGCAAGATCGTTATAGTTGAGAAGCTGACCGCTGAATGCGGCACAGGCCCTCAGGAACTTGCGGAATCCTTCCGTATCGGTGATACCGTTATCATCGACCGCATCCCGCATCAGATAGGTCTCGATATACGAGTTGAAGTACTCCCGCAGCTGCTCCTCATCCAGCGACTGTACATCGGGCAGTCCTCCGCGCCAAATATGCTCGAAGGTGTCTATGATGTTGTTCTTGGGAAACAGCATGCTCCTCTCACGAAGGGAGGTAAAGGAGAAATCCAGCTCCTCATCCGGCTTGATGCCGAGCAGCTCTCTTTGGGAGAGACTATACATCTTCAAAACGCAGATGCGTCCGGCAAGAGAATCGCCAGCCTGCCGCATGAGCTTCTTACTCTGAGAACCGGTGAGCCAGAACAATCCCCGCTCCTCTGTATTGTCGCACATGATCTTGATAGTCTCGAAGATCTCAGGAGCCTTCTGCGCCTCGTCGATCAGGATCGGCGGTTTGAAGGTCTGGAAGAACAGCTTGGGATCGCTTTTGGCGAGATCCCTCGTCTGCTGATCATCCATCGTGACCCATTGCCGTCCCTCTTTCTCGGCTAAACGGCGCAGCATGGTGGACTTACCAACCTGTCGCGCTCCCACAATCATAACGGCCTTAAAGACGCCGTTCATGCTCAAGAACTTTCTCTCGAGCTCTCTATCAATATATTTCATCGTCAAATCTCCGTCCAAAATAAAGTGTACTTTATTTTAGCACAGCAAATGCGATTTGTCAAGGTGCAGAGGCATATTCGAGAAAGAACGCTATTCAATCGAGCTCGTCAAACAGGTTGTCGTCCTCTTCGTCCGCGGAATCCTCTTGCTCTTCCAAGTCAGACAGGCCTGAGAAGATTGACGATTCTCTTGCGTGAAGCTTGTTCATCGACAGCCGCTGCGCGGGGTTTTTCTTCTTCCCGTTGTACTCAATCAGCATCGCTTCCGCATAGCCCATGGAACCGGCGTGACGCTCCTTTGCCGTGCGAACAAGCTGTTTGACCGAGATGGCGCCGACCTTCTCTTTGAAGATTTCATCGTTCAACTGGTCACCGAATACAGAGATCAGCTTGGTGATGCCGTTGAGGATGTTTGCCGAGAAGGAATTCATATCGCCCTCCCATGTACCGATGGAAAGCCGAAGCACTCGACTTAATGTGTGATAGCCATACTTCTGATAAATCTGCTCAAGAGTCGATACGGCACAGATAACACACGGAGCCTTCTTCGTTCCAATTTCAAGGCCATAAGACTCCACAAGATCACGAATGATAAGCTGGTCATCGTTACCGGCTTCGAGGTTCGCCAGAAAGACTTCATACGGGCTCAGAGGTTTGACGTACTTCTGCTGATTGGCGAAAATGTCTGCCTCATGCTCGTACTCCAGTTCATCATAGATCATGCACCATACTGGCGTATCACGAGAACCAGATACCAGGGCTACAATCTCAATGGTATGCTGACCGTTAAACACATAGTTTATACCGTCTCGACGGCTCACTTTCACGGGATTGATCTGATAGAGATCGAAACATGCCGCTGCTCTGGCAATATGGCTCTGGGAGAGATTCCGCTGGTATTTCTGGTTGGAAACCAGGTTTTTTATCGGGATCTTCTCAAAATGGACATTTGGGACAAACTTGTTTAAATCTTCCATTCAGTCCTCCTCAATGGCGCCGAGCAGCTCGCTCACATGATCTACCAGGGAATAGAGCTGTTTGATCAAGCCATCCCTCGCATGAGATGAGATGATGGACAAATCCGTCTGATTCCGCACCCTGTCAATGGAGCTTGACCATGAGGGAATGGTAAGCGTAAGAACATTGATGTCTGCATCAGGATCAAAGGCCGGCATGTCCTTGATGGATGTAACGGCAGCACCGTCTTTCGCTCCCTCGGACACGGCATTGATTGCGTTCCTGCTTTGGTTGTACTGGATATATGGCTGCTGCATTTTCTTAATCCTCCGCTCGACCCTCTTGATTTCCGGCGGGCTCAGTTTGGACAGCTCCACCACGTTCTTATGAGCTATCTTGTACTGACCTGACAAGATCTTCGGAACAATCGCGGAGTCTTTTTCTGCGAGAGTATCCATTGCTCTGGCGTAGATCGCGTATTTCTCGACTGTGCCTTTGGAGATGTGATTCTCCTTGGCAATCTTCTCCGCAGTCTTGCTGCGTGAGTGAACTTCTTCGGGACTTTGGTCGGCGCCCTCGGAATTAAGGTCTGAGCTGTATTGGTTATTTCCGTTGGGGTTCTTGTTGACCCCAATCAGCTTCTCAGCCTCATACTGCTTGCCGATCAGGAACTTTCGCGTTTCCTCAGAGATATTCCTGCGGCCGAGCTGATTCGCGCAGATCCATGCGATGGCTTCTGCATCACACGAAAAGTCCATTTCCAAAACAGCGAAAGGGATCTGATGACGCATGCAGATCTCATAGCGATTGTGTCCATCGACGATAACACCGTTCCACACGATAAGAGGATCACGGCAGCCGTCCGCCAGAATGTTCTGCTCCAACTGCAGATATTCTTTCCTTTGCAGAGGACGGATCAAGTTCTTGAAATGGGGATCGATCTGTAATTGTCTTAGGGCTTTCTCTTCCATACTCACTCCTGCCGATCCATTCTCTGTAGAGTCTTTAGTGAGAAAACAGCCACCTTCAAAGAGGGTATCATGCTTCCGGTGAGTCGATACGCTCCTTCGTCTTCAATCCGTGGCTCCACTTCACGAAGTTTCCGAATAAAAGGTCTGCTGTAGATTTCATAGGAATTTTCCGAATGCATCCTCTTCTCAACGATGCGGTGGGTTTGACCGCCCGACATTTCCTTGTCTACGGTCTGAATCGCCACAACTCCTTCGTCCGGATTCACAAGGAGTTGAATATACCGTGGCTCGCCAAGCTGACGGAACAACGCTTTGTGAATGCGGATGCCGTACTTCTTGGTATCCACTGCCATCGTAACGGATACGTTGCATGAATCGTTCATGGACTACACCTCCGTGGATGGCTGCTCCACCTGAGTCTGCGGAACAGGTGTATTCTGTGCTGTGTTTTCGGTTCCATCAGGTGCAGAAGTGTCTTTGATGGAATATATCGCATACCCATCAAAGATGTTGATCTGCATTGACTGCTGATGCTCTTTGTAGGGCAGACCGAACTGATCCTGCCAGCCAGCAGGAAACACCGGCGTTCTCGAAGTCTTCGGCTTGGCGCCTTCGGGGAATGTACGCTGATAGACTTCCGTAGCGGTGAGATCAAAGGCGATCATGTACTGCCCGTTCGCATGGATCAGTTTCCCAAGCAGCTTGTACCGATAATCGGGATTCCACTCCATCATCGAAACGATCTTGGCAAAGAACAATTTGCAGGTGGTCTGCTTCGGCTTCCTTTTTCCTTTCGTCGCACTGCACCAGGCGAAGGAATCTCTGGCATTCTCCTGACACGGGCGAAGCGCCAGGATCTTCGTGCTGCGATTGACCAGCACTTGAACATAGTCCGTATCGGGGAACTTGTTTAGGCATGCGCTGTTCACATAGAACCTGCAGTTATTGAAGGTTACGGCAGGCTCGGTCAGATGTGCGAAGAACTCCCTTCGCACAACCTGGAATCCTTCGAAGTCAAAGTCATCGCCCATGTCGATAATCTCGTCACCTTTTTCAAGCAAAGGCGATTCGGGGTTTTCACGTTCTGCTGCTTCAGCCACTTGGTAAACAGCAGAAGGCTGACCCATGCGGCTTTCCTCATTCCAACTGTCCATAGCTACCCTCCTGCGGCATGACACCGCCCAATTCGCTCGTGATGTACTGCTTCAATTCATCGAAGCCGGTCACGTTTAACTTCTTTCCGGTCTCAAAGAGCTGGCCTTTCATACGCAGTTCCCAGTCAGACTTCGTCATGCTGGCAAGTGCTGAGAGAGGCTGCTCGTGCAGATAAAAATCCTTCCCAAAGGAGCTTGTCCATTGTTCGGGGATGGCGCGTATGTGCTTCCCGATAGGCATGAGAGGCTGAACACTGCTGGCTCCACCTTCGCCGGATTCCTTTGAGGGAAGAATATATGACTTGAAGAATGCTTCCGAATCCTCTACGTCGAAGATATAGGCAAGCTCGCCTTCTCCTTCACAGAGGACACCCGTCATTCGGTACTTGCAATCTGTATTCCAGCCGAACAGAGAGAAGACCGTATCGCTGAATGCGGCAGACGGTATGTCCCTCGGCTTTGGCCGCCCTCCGCAGGTCTTGGAGATTAGGACGCCGTTGCGATTCGATGGATCTGTTGGTCGTACCGCAAATTTCCTTTCAACGGGATTGATCAGAAGCTCGACATAGTTCTTTGCTCCGAACTTTTTAATGCACTCTGCGCTGAACTTGATCTTCCTGTCCGCAAAGGTCACGGTCGGGCTGGAATATGTACCGAAGAACTCGGTTCGTGTGATTTCAAATCCACGAAGGTCGAAATCTCCAGCTTCCACCTCGAAGGTGACATCCTCGGACTCCTGTTGTGGCTCCCCAAACTCTTCAGCGGTGAGATACACACTCTGGGCGGCATTCATGTAGTCCGCCTCTTTGAAACCGGCCCAACGAGGATTGATCGTTACAAAGCCCTTCAATACGCCGGTGTCAATCACCCTGAGTTCGGGAAGGATGGACTTGTTGCCGTACTTTGCGTTATCCAACATCCGTTGGACGGCATTGAAGTCATCACGAGAGACAATCGCGGTATGATGATTGAAGTACCAACTCTGCGGCTTTTCCCCGTAGTTCTTCAAGGTGCGATGCGTCCGATAGTTTTCGGTATAGGTCTTTCGAGTCAGGACATCCCCGCAATGACGTTCATTCCGAAGGACTGACGCAACACCGCTTGCTGTCCAGCAGAGCTTCCCGAAATACGACAGCCGCTCCTGGGCAATCAGGGTGTCCGCAATCTGCTGAGTCGAATAGCCGTAGAGGTACATATAGAACATGAGCTTGACGGTGGGTGCTTCTTCGGGATTAATCTGAAGTTCACCTTCCTCGTCATGGGTGTATCCAAACAGTTTTGGTGTTAAGGGGATGCCGTGATCCAGTCGCATTCGCAGCGATGTTTCCATGCTCCTACTCCGAGTATGTGACTCTTCCTCGGCCATCGTAGCCTGGAAGGTCAGCGCCATTTGAGAGTCATCATTCAGCGAAAAAATCGCTTCTGATTCAAAGAACACACCAACTCGAGGTTTCAACTCGGCGAGGTTTCGCACCGTACCGATAAAGTCCTCAACGTTTCGAGCGAAGCGGGAAACGCTCTTGGTGATGATCATGTCGATCTTACCGGCACGACAGTCAGCGATCATTTTATTGAACTCATCTCTGTGCTTTAGAGAGGTGCCGCTGATGCCTTCGTCTGCGTAGATTTTGACCAGCGTCCAGTTCGGGTGGCGAGTGACAAACTCTTCATAATACTTCTTCTGCAGCTCATATGAAGTGGTCTGACGGACATCATCCGTAGACACGCGGACATAGATCGCAACCCGCTGGTTGACGTCGTTGTCGTAGTAGTCCGTCTGCTTCTTTGCCGGAATGAACAGGTAGTTTTCAGGGTCAATCGTGACGTTGTACCGCTTTTTGACCTTTTGCTTCTGTTGTTCCTTCCGCCGCTTGTTTTCCGTATCAAGCATCAACAGCACCTCCGATCAAAAGCGGCTTTTCCTCCGCCTCGTCGTCCGGCAGCAGCTCCCAATCTTCCGATGGGAACAGCTCCTTGTCGTGGTTGTCGTGCTGATAATATGAAGCCAGCGTGAAGATGTTCTCAGACACAAAGTAGATTCCGACCGGCTTCTCAAGTACCGCCAGCATCCTTGCGAGAATCGTGATCTCGTAGTGCTTCTTCGAGACATTAGACACCTTCTGCGTGACGATCAAGTCAACCTTTCCAGCAAAGCAGTCGTTAATCAGCCGACACCATTCCTTGGCACTCTCCATGTTTGGAGCCGTTGCTCCTTCGTCGATATAGAAGTCGACAAGCTCCCAATTTGGAAGAAGCGCCATCGTGTCTTGGTACTGCCGGATGTGGTAATCCAGGTAATTGTCGTGCTTCGTCTGATTGAAATAACGAATATAGATTCCGACACGGTAATGACGTTTCGGGCTTGGTTGTTCGTGTCGGATTGATTTCAGCCACGCCTTGTGTTCAACAATCTGCTGATCAAGCTCATAGTTCCCTGTGAAGGGAACAGAGAAATCAGGGATCGTCTCCGCTTCAGCGAGCTTGTTAAACACTTCGAGCTCTTCGGACATAGTGACACCTCCAGGGACATCGGGTTAAGCACATTTTATCGGCTTAACCCGAAAAAAAGAATAAACCGAGGGTCAAGTCAATGACTCTCGGTTAATGAAGCGCAAAAAATTACAGGCCAGACACAAATCTGACCTGTTTAATAATACGATTCCTGCTTTGGATTGTGCATCGAACGCTTCACTTCTTTGACGATCTTTAGGATGGAATCAATCTCCGATGGAGTGCAATCCGCAAGCACTTCTGCGAATTCACTCTTATAAAGCGTGTTGACTTCGGGAATGTCGGTGCGAAGGAGAACATCGGCAGAAACCTGCAAAGCCTCGACAATCCCGATGAAAGTCGTAAGCCGCATGGAAGTCTTTCCTCGTTCGATATCGCTGATCTGAGATAGTGAGACGTTCGCCTTATCAGCAAGAGCAGCCTGGCTCATATTCTTTTTAACACGGAATTCCCGAATCCTTTTTCCTATCTCTATAGCTTCCTCTGCTCGCTGATCGCCACTCACTTTTCTCACCTCCACTTAGGGTAAATCGGATATCTAATATAAATTATATCGGGAATACACGAAGTTACTATAGCGAGCACGCTATAATTTCGGGTTAACGCTATAATTTAACCAACTAAATTTTTTTAGGAGGTTCTATTATGGCAATCAACTTCGTCCAAATCGGCAAACACATTGGGGAAATCAGAAAGCGTCGGGGTCTCTCACAGCAAAAGCTCTCGGAGATCATTGACAAATCTCCCACCTATGTCAGCTACATCGAGGGCGGTCTGAAATGCATGAGCCTTGACACATTCGTGTCCATCGCAAACGCGCTTCAGGTGTCGGCGGATGAACTGCTGAAGGACAGCATCGAGAACACCATAAAGGTGTCGAATCATGAGTTCGCCGTGCTGATCGCCGACTGCAACGAGTACGAGAAACGGGTTCTCCTTTCAATCGCCAAGTCTGCGAAAGAGTCCCTTCGAGAGAACAGGCATCTCGCACCCAATCGCCGCAGATAAAGTATAGGCACAATACTCGAGCATCGCAATCGACCTCGAGTCAACACCTTAACCCATGGTTTATGGATTCATAGTTGACTGGTCGGTTTGTTTGCATTCTGTCTGGACTTTTCAAAATGCGGCTGGTATTGTGTCTTGCTGACCGAATTACATTTTCGCCGAAACGTATTACATTTTCGGGATTTCCGAGATTTTTCAGGAGCACATCAGTATAATAATGTGCGGAAGGGTGATGAATGATGATCTACTTCACAGGTGACATTCACGGCGCCGTCGACGGCATCACGGACTTCGTCAATAAAATACATCCCACAATGGAGGACGTGATTGTCCTCCTCGGGGATGTCGGAGCGAACTATTATAAAGGACGCAGAGATAACCTGGTAAAGTCCTTTCTCAACGATGCGGGGACGGTGTTCCTTTGCATCCACGGCAACCACGAAATGCGTCCCACGAGCATTCCCGGCTACATAGAAATAGAATGGCACGACGGGAAAGCGTGGATGCAGCCGGAGTATCCGAACCTGATCTTTGCCAAGGATGGCGAGATTTATACGCTGAACGGCCTTCGCTACCTGGTAATCGGCGGTGCCTACAGCGTGGACAAGTATTACCGGCTCAGTCAAGGCTGGGGCTGGTGGGCTGACGAACAGCCTTCCGATGAAATCACGGCTTATGTTGAAAAGCAGATTCAAGACAAGCCCGTTGATATTGTCTTATCCCATACCTGTCCATTCAAGTATGAGCCGACCGAGATGTTCCTCGGCGGCATCGATCAAAGCACCGTAGATGACAGCACGGAGCGGTGGCTTGATAAAATCGAAGAATCCATCGACTACAAAGCATGGTTCTGCGGGCATTGGCATACCGACAAGCGAATTGACAAGATGCACTTCCTGTTCCATTCGTTTGAGTCCGACGAGCAATTCCACATCAGGGAGGAATAACCGTTATGAAAAAACTGCCTTCTATTTCAGAGATGGAACACATCACATCCAAAGAGTTCGGTGAGAAGATGGATGCGGTGCTTGATCGGGTCGTTGAAGAAGACATCGCCTTAATCATCGACCACGAAGGAAAGTCCTATGTGCTCTGCCCGGCGAATTGGTTTGAACTCCCCGGCATAGATCACATGGAGCTGATGGTTAAAAACGCCGTCCGGTATGTCGCCGCCGTTGATGACACAGATCTCAAAGAAACGCAGGATATGGTCAGAGAGATGTTACCCGCATTATCTGAAGGCTGCATCCGGCAGCTCCTTGACATTATCAAGGGAAAGCACGGTGACACTGACGATAAGAAATGGATAAACATGAAGCTGATCTTAAAAGCAGCTCTACCGACTACAGAAAAGGAAGAAAACAGAGAAACACCATGATTTACTATATTGCAGATATGCACTTCGGTCATAAGAATGTGATCCGCTTTGACAACCGTCTCTTCGCGGACACGGATCTGATGGACGAGGTGCTGATCCACAACTGGAATGAGCGGGTCACAGCAGATGACACCGTCTATGTGCTTGGCGACGCCTTTTGGAAGAACGAAGAAAACAGTGTAAAGATTATTCAGCGGCTGAACGGCCACAAGCACCTAATCCGAGGAAACCATGATCGAGTACACGGAAGGCTGCGGTTCCATTGGGAAAGCATCGAGCAGTATGCGGAGATCAACGACGGGAATACGCTCGTGATTATGAGCCACTATCCCATCCCGTTCTATAAGAACCAGCACTATGGAGCCGTCATGCTCTATGGGCATGTCCACAATACTCGAGAGTGGCAGCTCATTGAGAAGTGGAAGCACGAACAATGGGATATGGGCATCCCAAGCCGATTGATCAACGTGGGCTGTATGATGGATTATATGAGATACACGCCCAGGACGCTCGAAGAACTGTTGGCGGTCAACCCCATGCCGGATTTCGAAAGAATTCGTAAGGACGGAACACCTGTCGATCCCAATGCGGAGGCCAACTGCAGTGGATAATCAAGACAAGTTACTCGAAGACATTGAGATGATCGTAGGCAAAATAAAGGAGCTGCACGATTTAGCCTATGTTCAGTATTCACATCTGGTAGATGTGGTACTGGAAGGGGCTCTGACGGACGAAAAACAGATCGAGCACATCCTTGACGGTATATTAGACTTTGGCGATGACCTGCGGTTTCTGGATCTCTCCAAGATACTCTGCCGCCACATCTACTATCAATATCCGCAGCTTGTCGGAAACTTCGTCCATATGTACAGAGCAATGTTTGAGGAGAAGGAGGATGACAATGGAACTGGTGACAGTTGAAGTCAAACTTCCAAAGGAAATATACGACAAAGCCTCGGAGATTCTTGCCAAGCAAGGGCTGACGATGGAGAACGCCTTGAGCCTATTCTTCGAGGAAACCGTTCGCCTCGGCAGAATCCCCTTTGAGTATACGGAGGAGGATCTCGAGGAAGTCAGCAGATGGGAGAAGATGATGAACGATGACCTATGTGATGTCTGACATCCATGGCAATGCGATCCGGTTCAACTCCATCATGGAGCAAATCGATCTGCGGCCAGAGGACACACTCTATGTCCTCGGGGATGTCATAGATCGATACCCGGACGGCATCCGCATTCTGCGGCTGCTGATGAGCCTGCCCAATGTGCATATGCTCCTTGGCAACCATGAGTATATGATGCTCAATGCCCTCGATGTGCTGGACAGGAACAACCCTGAATACCCGCACATTCTTCGACTGTGGTACCGGAACGGCGGTGATGTCACCCACGAGTACATCAAGCATATCCGCAAATCCGTCCGTAAGGAGATTTTCGACTATCTTCACAGCCTGCCTCTGAACATCGATGTCGAGGTCAATGGCAAATCTTACATTCTGGTTCATGGCGGCGCCATAGCGCATTATGACAGATACGCATTTAAGTATGACACCCAAGAGGAATATGCGGTTTGGAACCGTATTAATTACAAAGCACCGGATATTGAAAGCAAGACGATCATCTTCGGCCATACGCCGACATCCGAATATCAGCATAACAATCCGCTTGAAATATGGCACTCTCCATCAGGTGGCAAGATCGGAATTGACTGCGGATGCGGATTCCCGCATTCCTTATCCCAAGGACGCTATCCGGCATTTGGCAGACTTGCATGCCTGCGGTTAGATGATATGAAAGTCTTCTATTCAGAAGAAGGAATCCCCGAGGAGGTGAAAGAAGTTGTATGGTAACCTAACTCAGCCCAAGGTGGATCACTACATCGAATGGCTCCGACGAAACGACCATTTCGGTATGACGGGCTGTATCTATGACGATAAAAGCAACGAACTGCTCGATGAGCTGTTCTCATTACTCGAACAGGTCGCTCCGGTATCCAAGAATGGAGCCAGAACTTTGTGGCTCCGCGCAGAACGCGGGCCCATCGAAGATTTCGGTAACGCCGAAGAAGAGATTGCTGCAGGCAATTATAAATCTGAGGAAGAATTCATCGAGGAATGGAAAAGCTGGTTCCCAGAGGAAATCGAGTGGTATCAGCTTCAGGCGGTGGACTTGAAGGACGAAAAATATCGTGCTGTGATGGTCAAGCATAAATTTGTTGTTGTCCAGGACGAGCGTAGAGAGCCTTCGGGTTATCCCAATGAAATTGCGGAGTTTGTCCAGTGGATGGTCGATGGTGTCAAAGAGTGCATCGAGATGCTGAAGGCTGGAACTTATAACGATTTCATCAGAGAAAACCTCCCTCCGCAGCATCGGACAGGAACAATCCTCAGAAAAGACTTTTGGGATGTCTGGCCGGAGGCAAGAGCGGAATTTTTTGAGAATATCTCCTCTGAGGATGTCTCTGAATTTATTCGGAAAGCGTCATTGCAGGGAGACAGCCCCGAAGCTTTGAGCGGAAGGCTTCCATCAATGTCGGCCAACGACTTCTTCCGTTTCTGTGCGATGGGATATGCAGCGAACAGCTATAAGGGCTGTGATAAGACTCCGAAAGAGCAGTATTATCTCCATGCTGACGGTCGGGATGAAGGACTGCGTGACATCGATGCAGACGATCCCAACGCTTTTCATGAATGGCTGCATGATAGAACACGGCACGGGGGACACCCTTGGGAGGTGTGCAGGGGAGGTAATTCCACGCATATCTCACTGCGTCCTGTAGATGACGAGAACGGATACTTCCTGTACCTTGACGGCGATGCATGGAATCGCACGGTAGAGACGGTGAAATTCTACCTTGCGCTGACCAGGTCTGGAATTCCTGTGTTCCTCTTAGAGGCAAGCACACTTGCAGACCGCATGGCCGAGAAAGAGAAGATTGGGATTGTACCGGAAGGTGTCCTTCCGGCATATTGCGAAAGCTGGTTTCCCGACGAGCACATCATTGACTATATGAACCTGCCATATGAGGATCGGGAGAAGTTCCTGCCGTTCTGCACCTGGTACGAAGAAGATCCCATCGTCCTGATTCAGAAAGAAGGTGACGAAGTATGAACGGAGGCTGCTGGAATTATATGAATGACAGCACAGCCAATGAAATTTTAGGCTATCACATCTACGTGGGTTATGGCATGGATAGCGAACGGCACGAAAAGAACTATAGAATGGTAGTACGTGAAAACCCCTTGGGAGATCCCGAAATCTCCGCTCTCGTATACGATGTATTCTGCCTTCTTCACTCATATGATTGGGCTGAGTCAGGCGATACGGATTTCGATGTCTATAAGAAGGACGTGGCTATCTTCAAAGACCGTTGGTTCAAGAGAGCACGAGTGGATCGGATCAAGGAAATGATAGACATCAGCACAAAAAAGCTGAAGGAGGAACTGTATACGGCTTTCGGCCTTCAGCCGGAAAGCATCAGTGAACCATGAGTTCAATGACTTTCGGCACTGCAGTGAGTAAAATACAAACAGAAAACAAATCACGAAGATGAGGTGAAGTTACATATGAACTTGAAAGAAGCATTCCGCTATCAGAACAAAATCCAGTCCTTTATGGACGAAGCTCAGAGCATCCTTGCCCGTGACGCCAACGTCACGAAAGTTGAGAACACCTACCTCCGCCACAAGGTGATGCCTGAGGCCGAGGACGAGACGGTTCTCATCGCTCCCGAAACTGAGTACTATGAGCAGATCACAGGGATCGCTCAATTCCTTTTGTACCTTCTGGGTGAGAAGGACAGGCTTTTCGCTGCCATTCGCAAAGCAAAGGATGCCCTTGACATCGATATGGACAGCGAGGTCAGCCTCAACTCTACACGGCAGAGCATCGCCCGTACCTTCAAGCGGATGAACGATCTGCGCAGCTCTGAGCAGACCATCTCCAACGGCGGTACCGGCTACCGCTTCAACGCCGAAGGTAATCAGATTTCCTACCGCTGCGATGTGAAGCGGGTGACCACGATCAACTATGATCGCAATGTGATCCGCGCAGAGCTCGGAAAGCTGAACAGGAAAGCGGACGAAACTTCTACGAAGATCGATCTGTGCATGGTCACCTCGACAGTGGACTATGAGCCGCCCTTCGATGTGAACTCCAGCTTTGCTGAAGCATTCGAGGCATTCACGGAAAACGCCAGGGCATAACGCCCTGGCACAGACCGACTATTTTGGGTGCGGCAAGATAAGAGAATACGGATACCGGTTCAGGTGCAGATGAACTATAAGGCTGCACACTCATCCGTAAGGATACATCCGGTTCGGCTCACCCTACGAGCCTTCAAGATATGAGGAAAAGAAGCGTCCATCGACTCTATCTTCGTCCTACATCCTTACGTCGGAACCGTTCTATCGTCACCACTCTCATTCTTGCTTCCGTTCTGACATCGCCATTTAGAAGGCATGCAAGCCTAACTCGCTGGTTACGAGATTCATAACAGATCAGATTTTGATCATCTTCTCCGCAAGCTGCGCCCAGCGCATGACCTGTCATGCCGCTGACAAAGCAAGTGGATCAAATGGTTGAAGTTGCATCGGACTCTTGCCGTATCCAAAATAGCCGGTCTTAATATGACTTGAGCAGCAGGACTCAGCCTGCTGCTCACCGATAATATGCAGTTTTACCGCAACGGGAACCAGGATCTGATCCATCGGAACCTCAAAGAGATTCCCCAATGCGTACAGATTATCTACCGTGGGAAGGCTTTCACCTTTCTGCCACTTGTAGATTGCTCGAGGCTCCTCGAAGCCGAAGTAGCTCTGCAGGTCTCGAACCGTCAAGCCGCGCTCAAGGCGCAAGCGCCGGATGTTGTCTCCCGTAGCGACAAGGTCGATAACGGGATAGGCTTTCATGCCCATGGAAATCGCCTCCTTCAAAAGAGTAGTATTATAGAATAGCAGAGTCAATGCGAAAAAGCAAGATAAAAAACCAAATTGGAGGATAATTTGAGAGAAAAACTGTACTGGACGATTAAGAAGTTCTCCCTGCGCTATGATTACTTCCTGTTCTTCGATACAACGCCATACCTGGCAGATCAACTGTTTATCCGTCATAAAGTGCGTGTGTGGTTTGACCGGGAATATGCAAAGGATGGTTCTCAATACCTTGCAATCTTCTGCCATGTCAGGAAAAAAGATGTCCCGGAGTTTCGGGCAGCCTTGGAAGATTTGAAGAAAAGCATGATCCTTTGCGGGCATCCCAAGTACCAAGAGGAAGTCAGCCTATTTATGGATGATATGGAAAAGATGAAAGGAGCCGTGAACCACAATGAAGATGATACCGATCTCAAAGCAGAGCAAGTCGAGCCAGCGTAAATTCTATGCGGCAAAGCGCGGCTCATGGAACGGAGGCTCGCCGATCCCGCGCATTGTCCAGAGCAGGAGGACTTATGACAGAAACCGAATTAAGCGAGAAGATCGCTGGGCTGACGGAGAATGGTGACTATACAGCACATCATGCTCTGAAAGCGCGGCGACGTTTGCGTCGTGTGGATGCAATCAAAAAGAGTGACCGGCTCCTTCACATCATAAACTACGGAGGATATGCTCCTCATCGCGGCTATATCGATTGGGGTTTTGACGGGAAAACTCTGCTGCACACCGGAAAGTACACCAAATACCCGAAGAACAGCAACTGCCAGAGATGGATCAAGAGAGAAACCAGCGGTCGAGTTCGCAACTGCAAAGATATTCCCCCGAAAGGCAACTTTTATAGGCGCCTCTTCGATTACTGGTGGACGCTATATTGACGAGGTGAATTTGAATGGATAATAAAGACAGCTTACAGCAGGAACTTATGAGGAAGCTCGCGGAAATAGAGAGCAAAAACAAGAGACGGTTTTCTCCCTATGAAGGACATCTCCGACTCCAAAGAGATATGCAGAAGATGCAAGGCTCTCTTCCGGCAATATCAAAAGACGTGTTTTGTTCAGCCTTGAAGCTGATCAAGGAGCAGGAAGCCGTAGATGACGAGTTCAGCAAAGCACTGCAGACGGTGGGAAATGGTCATTTCGTCTTCGGAACAGAGAACAAATACCGGCGAGCTCTCTTGATGGTGCTGAAGGAAGCCGTCAACGATGTATATGATTATATCGACTGGTGGCTCTATGAAGGCGCCCCAGACTATGAGATTTGGAGTGCGGACGAAGAAGAAAAATGGGAGTTAAGAGAGCCGGAAGCTCTGTACGAATATATCACCTCCCAAGACTCAAAATAATAGATCCCGAAAGAAGGTTCGTGACGAGAAATGGATCAGTACTATGTTTTAAATCTCTGGGAGCCAGCCACCCCATCATTCTGCTCCTTTGCAAAGCCCTATGTCGGCAGCAAGCAAGATATCTTAACGGTTGCAACGCAATTGGCAGATGATGATCCTGGCAGCGAAACCGTTCGAGCTATCCAAGATTACTTTACAGGCAATCATAGCGCAACACATCACATTGCATATCAGGAAATGCCAGTCTTGACGCCGATTCGTGTTTTAGCATCGTCGAGGATGGATCTTCCAATGAAGACATGGGAGCATCTGAATGTATACGAATGTCCATACAGGATGCGCTTTGAAGCCGCGGAAGTCTTCCAGATCGTGATCTGTTATGAAGGCCGGTACCATCGATGCGTAAAATCCAGATTTCAAAATCTGTGCTATGATGGAATAAATGATGACTGGCATCCAGTCGGAACTATGTTCTTTGGAAACGGATGTGTTATGCGAGTTTGCGAAACAGCTCATCAAACGAGATTAGTTGAGAACATTCTCTATGTTCAAGAGGAAAGCGCGGAAGATAGTGAAATGCTGATTCAAAAGTTGGAGATACCAGCCGAGGTGATCTTTGAACGGATTTGTGATGAGATATTTGGAGATGGGTGAGCAACAAGCAGAGCACATAAGAATCCCAACTTTCCCTCATATAGTTACAGCATTATTATGGGGGAAGCCGATGAAATATGGAATAAACCCAGAGTCAAGATATTGACTCTCAGTTTGCAAGTGAGAAGCATCCAATGAAGGAGCTCTTCGTCGTTTATGAATATGAGAAAATATCTTTTTTGGTTGCACTCAAAACACCCCAAAAAAGTGAAAAAAGCATGGGCGAAACCTCCCGCCTGAGGTCTGAATCCCTTGCTCTGTCTCAATTTTCGGAAATATCTTTTTTGGTGCAACTCGCCAGAAAATCGGCAAGCATTTGGCGATGCTTGCCGATTTTATTGTCATAAGCTCCCCACTGCCCGGCACATTGCCGGGTGGCGGAGGGATGCAACGGGTGAAAGCGCTTTCCTGCGGCGGCTGACCTGCCGCATCTTTCGAAAAGGCCGCCCTTTGCAGTCTTTTTGGCGTCCGGGCAAAGAAGCCGGCGGCTCCCAAGCGGGAGCTGCCGGCTTCTTTTGTATATTCCCGGATGAATGGATCGGCGCTGCGCGTTATTGCTTTGCGGCACTTTCCAGAACGCTCGGCAGAGAGCTTTTGAGGACAAGGGAGAAGTATTCGACGACCTTTTCAGGGTCGTGCCCGTCCCTGTTTGTAAATTCGTCGATCAGCATTCCGGCGATCGCCTCTGTGTAAAGATGTGCCAGGAATGTCTTGAATTCTTCCTCAGCGTGTACGCCGAGCCGCTGCTCGGTGTTCTGGATAATCCCCTGCGTGATGCCGATGAAATCTGCATAAAAAAAGCGTTTCATCTCATCGCGCCCCATGCTGTCGTAGGCGCAGCACAGCAGATGCTTATTGGTCTTTACATACTCCAGCACAAACAGCACAGCCTCCCGGTAATCTACAAGCAGGTCAAACTGCCGGACAACCTCGATCGCTTCCTCCTCCAGCATCCACTTCAGCAGGGCGTAGATGTCGGCAAAATGATAATAAAAGGTCTTGCGGTTCACGCCGCAGTCGGCAATGATCTCGCTGACGGTAATCTTTGAAAGCGGCTTTTTTGCCATAAACCGCTTCAAAGAGGCCGCCAGCGTCTTTTTTGTGTTTAGGGTCGTTACTTCGTGTTTCATGCTCTATCCCTCTCCTTACCATTCATTATATACATGACCGGCAAATTTTCAATGGCCATTACGGAACAGTTGTCCGGTAAATGGTGGACGATCGGCTATTTACCGGTCAATCTGCACCGGTTTGGCCGTTTTTTCCCTAAACACCCCCGGTTTGACCGTTTTTTCGGTGTGGTTTTGGGTGTATACTGCGACCGAGATCAAGGAAAGGAGCGGAAATATGTGGGAAAAACACTACCGTATCTGCCTGTCCGCGCCCCTCGGCCGGCGGGAGGGAACCCTGTTCCTTCGCGAAACGGCCGGTGCAGTGGAGGGGTGGCTGGAAGTGATGGGGCGGAAGAACCCGCTTGCCGGCCGGCTCTCGGGTGACGGGCAGATCGCGCTTTCGGGTTCGTTCAGGACGCTGATCAGCACGGTGCAGTACACGGCAACGGGGACGGTAAGCGGACGCCGAATTCTTCTGAACCTGAAAACGGCCTCCGGCACATATTATCCGGCCTCCGGAGAGGAGTTTGATACCGATGACAAAATTTTATGAACACATTGTCCATCACCGGAAGGGGATCATCGTGGCTTTTCTGGTGCTGGCCGTCGTCTGTGCGGTGTGCCAGCCGTTTGTTGCCGTGAATTACGACATGAACGATTACCTGCCGGAGAAAAGTCCCTCCACGCAGGCCCTGAACCTGATGGAGCAGGAGTACGAGGGCGGGATCCCGAACGCCCGCTTGATGGTGCAGGGCGTCTCCATTCCGCAGGCGCTGGAGTACAAGGAACAGCTGCAGGCGGTGGACGGCGTGACCGATGTGACCTGGCTGGACGATATTTCCAGTGTGACCGTTCCGCTGGAAATGCTGGACGCCGACACGGTGGAGGCGTATTACAAGGACGGCAATGCGCTGTTTTCCGTGACCATCGACGAGGACAAACGCATTGAAGCCGTCAGCGCGATCCGGGACATCATCGGCGATGATAACGCCATGACCGGCAGCGCCGTGACCACGGCGGTTGCCACCACCAGCACCGTCAGCGAGATCACCACCATTGCCGCGATCGCGGTGGCCTTTGTGCTGCTGGTGCTGATCCTGACCACAACCTCCTTTGCCGAGCCGTTTCTTGTGCTGGCGGGGCTTGGCATTGCAATTATCATCAATGCGGGCAGCAACCTGCTGTTCGGCGAGATCTCCTTTGTCACCAATGCGGCGGGGAATATCCTGCAGCTGGCGGTGTCGCTGGACTATTCGGTTTTCCTGCTGCACCGCTTTGCTGAGTGCCGGCAGACGACCGCTGACCCGGAGGAGGCGATGGTGCAGGCGCTGACCATGTCCACAACCTCCATTCTGTCCAGCGGCCTGACCACGGTTATCGGCTTTCTGGCGCTGTGCCTGATGCAGTTCCGGATCGGGCCCGATCTGGGGCTGGCTCTGGCCAAGGGCGTGGCGCTCAGCCTGATCACGGTGTTTACCTTCATGCCCGCGCTGATCCTGGGTACCTATAAGCTGATTGACAAAACGCAGCACCGCTCGTTTATGCCGTCTTTCAAGGGCTTCGGAAAATTCGTCAGCCGGGTAATGATCCCGCTGGTCGTGGTGTTTGCCGTTCTGATCGCTCCGTGCTATCTGGCATCCAATGCCAACAGCTTCTACTATGGTGCCTCCAAAATCTTCGGCAGCGCCACGCAGCTTGGCGCGGATACGGAGAAGATTGAGGACACCTTTGGCAAGCAGGATACCTATGTGCTGCTGGTTCCGAAGGACAGCACCGCCACGCAGGCGGAGCTGTCGGGGGCGCTGCATAAAATTCCACAGGTCACAGGTATCCTGTCGTATGTGGATACGGTGGGCGGAACCATCCCGGAGCAATACCTGGACAGCGGCACGCTTGCCAAGCTGAACAGTGAACGCTACACCCGCATGGTGCTGACAATGGATACGGCGTATGAGGGCGAGGAAACCTTCGCGCTGGTGGAGGCTGTGCGGGAAACTGCGGAGCAGTATTACCCCGGCGAATGGTATCTGGCCGGTGAGGGGGTGTCCACCTACGACCTGATGGATACCGTCACCGCCGATATGGTGAAAGTCAATTTAGTCGCCATTGGCGCGGTGTTCCTCGTCCTGCTGTTTACGATGAAGTCCTTTGTGCTGCCGGTGATTTTGGTTCTGTCCATTGAGACGGCCATCTGGATCAACCTGTCCGTCCCGTATTTCAGCAACCAGACCATTTTCTACATCGCCTATCTGATTATCAGTTCCATTCAGCTGGGCGCGACGGTGGACTACGCCATTCTCTTTACCGACCGGTACAGGGAAATGCGGCAGACCTACGCCAAAAAAGAGGCCATCGTGCAGACGATCTCCGCCGTGGCGGTGTCTGTGCTGACCTCGGCCAGCGTGTTGACGGTGGTGGGCTTCCTGCTGGGCATCTTCTCCACCCATGGCCTGCTCTCGCAGCTGGGCTATTTCCTCGGCAAGGGTACACTCTGTTCGCTGGCTATCGTGCTGTTTGTCCTGCCGGGGCTGCTGTACCTGTTTGATAAGCTGATCGTACGATCCAAAAAATCCAAGGAGGTCCTTTCCCAATGAAAAGTATGACAAAAATCACGGCGGCGGCACTTGCGGTGCTGCTTGTAGGCTCTCTCACCGTTCCGGCCTTCGCCGAAACGCCCTCATCGGAAAAAGAAGAGGTTATCTACATTATGACCGATGCTTCCGGTAAGGTGACGGATATGGAGGCGGTCAATATCTTCGCTGGCGGCGACATTACGGATTACGGCGAGTATTCCAGCGTAAAGCTGCTGAACACCACGGATCAGATCGCCCTGAACGGGAACACGGTCACCCTTTCGTCCAGCGCCGACAAGGTCTACTATCAGGGGACGATGAAAAGCACCGTCATCCCGTGGAATATTTCCATCCGGTATTATCTGGACGGAAAGGAATACCCTGCCGGAGAGATTGCAGGCAAAAGCGGCGCACTGGAGATCCAGTTTTCGGTGAGCAAAAACGAAAGCTGCAAGGGCAGCTTCTATGAGGACTATGCGCTACAGGCTTCGTTCACGCTGGACACCGACCTCTGCAAAAACATCGTTTCAAGCGGGGCGACCGTGGCCAATGTGGGCAGCGACAAGCAGCTGACCTATACCATCCTGCCCGGCAGGGGCATCGACACGGTGATCCGTGCCGATGTCACGGATTTTGCCATGGATGCGGTCGCCATCAACGGTGTGCGCCTGCATATGGATTTTGCGGTGGATGATACCGAACTGATGGATAAGGTGGAGGAGATCGTTTCCACCATTGGCCGCATTGACAATGGTGCAGCAGAGGTGCGTGACGGAACCGGCAAGCTGTACGATGCCACCGGCACGCTGAACGGGAAGGTTGGTGAGCTGCATTCCGGCGTGGGGGCTCTCGCAGACGGTGCGGGCGACCTGTCCTCCGGCCTGGCCAACATCACGGCAAAGAACGGTCAGCTGACCGGGGCGGCCTACACGGCGTATGAGGGTCTCTGCACCGCGGCTGCTTCGTCGCTGAACAGCCAGCTGGAAGCAAACGGAATGGAGCCTGTTACGCTCACCCCCTCGAACTATGCCGCCGTGCTGCTGGAATTGCTGAAAAAGATGGATGCCGACACCGTATACAGCCAGGCCTATCAGGCGGCACTGCAGCAGGTGACGGCACAGGTGGAGGCGCAGGCGGACACGCTGTACCGCGGCTATGTGGAATCGCAGGCTGACGCGATCTATCTGGCCTATGTTTCCTCCCAGGCGGATACGCTCTATGCACAGGTTGCGGCGCAGGCCGTTTATGAGCAGCTGCTCCAGAATGGCTATACGGACGCGCAGGCGAACGCCTACCTGCAGTCCCCGGAGGGGCAGGTGGCGGTGGCCCAGACCGTGGCCAATATGACCGGGGAGCAGAAGACGCAGATTTTGAATGCGGCGGTTGCCCGGCTGACGGATGAGCAGAAGGAGCAGATTCTGCAGGGGGCGGTCGCCTCGCTGACCGAGGAACAGAAAACATCAATCAGAGAAGCCTACATTCAGCAGATGATGGCCTCCGACGAGGTGACGGCGCAGATCAACGCTGCCGTAGCCACAGTCAGCGCCGCTGCGAAGCAGGTTTCGGAGCTGAAAGGGCAGCTTGACAATTACGGCGTGTTCTATCAGGGGTTGCTCGACTATACCGGCGCAGTCAGCAGCGCGGCTGCCGGGGCCAAAGAGCTGAAGCTGAATATGGATACGCTTTACAGCAATACCGGGACGCTCAGGCTCTCTGTCGGTGAGCTGCAGGATGCCGTGGGCAAGCTGTACGGTGGGACAAAGGAGCTGGCCGGCGGCACGGCGGAATTTGTGGATGAAACCGCGGACATGGATACGCAGATCCGAGAGGAGATCCGTTCGATGACCTCCTCCATCACCGGCGGCGATGGGGAAACGGTCTCCTTTGTTTCTGACGAGAATACCAGTGTGCACTCTGTGCAGTTTGTTATCAAAACAGCGGCGATCGAGAAAGCCGAAACCGCAGGGGATGACGCAGCAGCCGAAGCGCCTTTGACCTTCTGGCAGAAGCTGCTCCGCCTGTTCGGACTGTATAAATGAAAAAGCGGTAAAGCAGGCAAAAGCGGCGGGCATATAGCCCGCCGCTTTTCTTGCGCGTTATGCAAGCTCTTTTTCCAGATAGCACATGATGTTCTCGTCATTTGAGCAGATCGTTTTGTCGGCTCGGGTCTTAATTTCTTCGCAGGCGTTTGCTACCGCATACTTTTTGGCCCGTGTTTCAAAGGAGGTAATGTCATTTTGGCTGTCGCCGACGACCACGATGCTTCGGATGTCAATGCCGCGCTTGCGGCAAAGCGCCTTCAGCGCAGAGCCCTTGCTGACGGCAGGTGCACAGATCTCCAGATTGTTTGGCAGCGATGAGGTGATGGATAGGTTCCTGAACAAACGGCAAAGCCTTTTCCGGCAGGCGTCCCGTTCCTCCGGCTCCTTAAAGAAAACATCAAACAGCTCCGTTTTGTATGCGGCATTTTCGACCAGTGCAGCAAGGGAGGGCGTCGTGTGCCGGCTTTTGAACATTTCCGGAATAAAGCTGCGGTCAATGCCATAGTACCGAAACTGCTCAAGGCTGAATTTGCTGCTTTCCACAAACGGGATCCCCTTGGAATATACTTCAATGAAGGTCTGGTATTCCGATAAGATCCGGAAGATCGCCTTTGCCGTTTTATCCGGAAGATATGTATAGCGTATTACACCGTCCTTTCGGTTAAAGATGCCTGCGCCGTCCGAAAAAATGCTGTATTCAACACCGGGGCTTTCCCGCAGCTCGGCCGGTATTTCGTAAAATGTTCTGCCGGTCAGGAGGATCGTTTTTATCCCGTTTTCGGAAAGGCGTTCTATGGCTGCCAGGTTGTCCTTGGATACTTCGGTGTTGCTTGCGAGCAGTGTCCCGTCAAGGTCCGAGGCAATATACTTTATGGATGGCCTGCTGCGGCTTGTCTGTATCACATACCGCTCAAGGGGGTACGTCCAAAGCGTCGGAATGTTTATGATCACAAACTTAACGACCGCTTCCGTCACAGGGTTAGACAAATGATGGATTTCCATATAGGTGCCGAAAACGCTTCCAATATACGAGCTGATCAGAATATTGCACACAGCCAGGATAAGGTACAGGCTGGAGCTGTATGCGGGGTTGACATCCGAGTGAAAGGTGATATGGCGGTTGATCAGATAGGCTGCAATATACCCGATGGAGGTTGACAGGAGATACGAGAGCAGATAGCCCCGGTAGCGGATCCCCAATAGTGCCCAAACGGCGTTGTCCGGAAGCGGGATATCCTTGCTGCCTCTGAATACAAAATACAGGAAAAACAGGTACGATAAAATATCCAGAGCCGATGTTACAAGAACGCCTATATTGAATTTGAGAAACCTCCACCATTCCGGGTACCTTTGTCCAAATGGGCTGTTCGTATCTTTCAAAGCGATCACCTTCTCGTTTTTGGTAAGGTATAGCCTCTATCGTATCCAATCACAAGCCCATTGTAGCGATATATTGTCAAAAATGGCATGAGGATCATGTAAAATGCAGGTCAAATTTTTGATATAGAGCATAGCACACTGGGTGCACAGGCGCACAGGTGCATTAGGTTTATAGATCGGCTGCCTTTTTTCGCGTGGCCTCTTGCTTTTGCTGCGGCGGTGTGCTATACTGTATCTGAACAATCAATCAGTTAAGAACGGAGCTGGTGCATACCGATGAGAACCGAGGAACAGCATAACGAGAGAAAACAGGCGATTATGGAGAAATGCTTTGACTGCTACGCAGAAAACGGCCTGACCGGCACGGGAATTAAGGCACTGGCCGAAGCGTGCGGCTGCACGACGGGCAACCTGTACTGTTACTTCAATAACCTGGATGAGCTGATCATCGAGTCCACCGCCTACTGCATGGCAAAGGTTGAGGACGACTTTATGAAGAAAGCGCCCACCGATCCAAAGGATGTGCTGCGGTTCATCGAGGAAGTACCCTACTGGACAGCGAAAAAGCACGGGAAAAAGTATCGCCTGATGTACCAGGTGTATACGCTGCCAAAATACATGGAGCACGGCAAGCGGTTTTTCGAGGGGGTCAACGAGCGCTATACGGAATATGCCAAGCAGTTGGAGCCGAAGATCGGCATTCCGTATACGACCATCACGCCGCTGATCTTCATATTCGTCCGCGCGTGTGTGCACTACGCCATGTTCGAGGATGAATACTATCTGAAATCCCAGATGGAGGTTCTGAAGCAGGGGGTCGCCCTGTTTGCCGATAAATACCGCTCACAGTATCTGAACGGAGGTAACGCAAAATGAAGAAACGAATACTCAGTATTTTACTCACCATGTGTATGGTAATCTGTCTTGTGCCGGTGTCAGTGCTGGCGGATGATACGGCGCTGCGATCTGTCGCCGTCCAGAACATCGGTCCTAACGAAGCCGCAGTTGCAAACGACCTTTATGAAAAAATGTCTGTTCAGGTCAGTGTCATCAAGTTGATAAACGACATTGAGCTTGGCGGTTGTCTTTCAATTGACTATGAAGTCACCATTGACCTCAACGGCCACGTGCTCAAAATAGCAGATGACAGCAACGACCGCGTGATCAAGATCACGAAGGACGGCCACCTGATCCTCACCGACGGCCGCTCCACTGCGGAACACAAATTCACCCCCAATGCCGATGGCCTCTGGATGTTGGATGAAGCCGGCGGCACAGAGATCGTAAAGGGCGGCATCATCACCGGCGGCAACACGGGCGGCGACGACGGCGGCGGTGTGTATATTGAACCGGGCGGTCGGTTTACTATGAACGGCGGCAGCATCGTGGGCTGCCAAGCCAGAAGCCAGTACTTTGGCGTGGGCGGCGGTGTAATGGTCCAATGCGAAACTGATCCGGACAGCGGCATAATATCCAACGGCACATTCACCATGAACGGCGGCGCGATCATCGGCTGCGTTGCGCGCCACGGCGGCGGCGTGGAAATAAACGGCGGCGGCGACGGGGAACACGGCATATTCACCATGAACGGCGGCGTGATTGACAGCTGCGTGGCCGCCGATGGAAGAGGCGGCGGCGTTGAGAACGACGGCCGGTTTATCATGGGGAAGGGCGGCACGATCCAAAACTGCAAAGCTGTTCAATATGACCAATACTACTATGGCAGCGGCGTATCCCTCGGTGGTGACCAGAATATCCTCAACGGCACGATCATTTCGGGGGATGTCGCTGATACGCAGCATATATTTGTGAATAGACCGGTGACCATCGGTGCAGACGCTGATATTCGGGCGAATATGTACTCGCAAGGCCACAAGATCGCGCTGGCCGACGGCGTGCGCAGCGCGACCATCTATGGCAAGATCACCAACGATAGCTACGGCGGCGCCAGCTGCTACGCCGACGGCCTTGCCGCTGTGACCTATCAGGTTAACGGCGCGGACTACGCCACGCAGATCTTGCGGAGCGGCAGCACGGCCGCCCAGCCCACCGATCCCGCCAAGCCCGGCTATGACTTCACCGGCTGGTTCACCCCCGACGGCGCGGCCTATGACTTCACCGCGGCTGTCACCGAAAATCTCACCCTTACCGGCTGGCTGTACAAGGGGGTCGGAACGGCGGACGAATTTGCCGCCGCCCTGAACGACAACAGTGTCGATGTCATCCGCCTGATGAACGACATCACCCTTTCCTCCCCCCAGAACATCACCCGCAGCCTTACCCTCGACCTCAACGACCACGTCCTGAAAATGACCGGCAGCGGCAGAGCCTTTGATGTCTACTATTCAAACACCCGCTTGACGCTGATGGACACCGCGGAAACAAAGACCCCGAAATATTTCGACAGGGACGAAAGCACCGGCCTGTGGACGCTGCGGACGGATAACACCAAAAGCGCCTACTCCGTCACCGGCGGCGTCATCACCGGCGGCAGCGCTATAAGTGTCTTCTCGAACGGCACAGCCATCATGAACGGCGGCAGCATCGTCGGCTGCTCTGCTGACGAGGGCGGCGCTGTGGTTGTGAATGGCGGCACGTTCGAGATGAATAGCGGCGCTATCATCGGCTGCACGGCCACCGACGGCGGCGCTGTGTACGTGTTCAGCAACACATTCACCATGAACGGCGGCAGCATCGAGGACTGCACGGCCAACGGCGGCGGCGCAGTGTTTGTGAATGGCGGCACATTTGAACTGACCAACGGTGAAATCAAAAACTGCACGGCCACCGATGGCAGTGCCCTTTACCTGAGAGGCAAGATGAACGCCAACGGCGGCACGGTGGACGGCACGGTTGTGCTCGACGTTAAGACCGACGGCAGTACAGGCATCATCCAAGGCAGCGGCACAAACTTCACCCAGTTCAACGGCACTGTGACCAACTATGGCACGATCAGCCACGGCACATTCAGCGGCACAGTGACGCTCGGCAACTCTACTCTCAGCGGCAAGATCACCGGCGGCATATTCAACGGCCCGGTAACAACGGATTCCGAGGAAGCCAAAATAAGCGGCGGTGTGTTCAACAAGACCGTCACCATCAACCGGGGAGAAATCACCAAGGGCACATTCAACAAAGATGTGGTGGTGTACAATGCCCTGGCGCCGTTTAGAGGCACTACACTCACAGGCGGCACATACAACGGCCTAATAATCAACAAGAGCGCATACGCCGCATTCGCCGGCGCACACAGCCCCCTGGGCATCGTTGAAACAAAACCGTCAAGCCAGTATAGCAATGACCGATACCGCACAGTCACCTTCGACCCGGCGGGCGGCACGATGGAATACCCGGTGCGCTATTTCCTCGATGACGGGAATATCTCCGACCAAATCGTACCCGATTTCCGTGCCGGCTACTTCTTCGCCGGCTGGTATAACGGCGAGAATAAGTGGAATCACAATGACACCGTGGGCGAAGACGACCTGACCCTCACCGCCCACTGGACGGCCTGCGACCACAGCGGACATATGGGGGCGAGGCCCACCTGCACGACCTCGGTGACCTGCACCGCCTGTGGCGGCACGATTTCCGCGCTGGGACACGACTGGGGCGCGTGGACCTCCAACAACGATGATACCCACACCCGCATTTGTAAGAGGGATACCGCCCACACGGAGACCAAGAATTGCGCCGACGGGAACAAGGATCATCTCTGTGATCTCTGTGGCAAGGTGATCTCCAACCACGCGGACACGAATAAAGATCACAAGTGTGACCTCTGCGGTAAGTTGATCTCCAATCATGAGGACACGAATAAAGATCACAAATGCGACCTTTGCGGTAAGTTGATCTCCAACCACGCGGACACGAACAAAGACCACAAATGCGATCTTTGCGGTAAGTTGATCTCCAATCATGAGGACACGAATAAAGACCACAAGTGCGACCTCTGCGGCAAGGTGATTTCCAATCACAAGGACGGGAACAACGATCACAAGTGTGACCTCTGTGGTAAGTTAATCTCCAATCACAAGGACGGGAACAACGATCACAAGTGTGACCTCTGTGGTAAGTTAATCTCCAACCACAAGGACGGGAACAACGATCACAAGTGTGACCTTTGCGGCAAGTTGATCACCAACCACAAGGACGGGAACAACGATCACAAGTGTGACCTCTGCGGTAAGTTGATCTCCAACCACAAGGACACGAACAAAGACCACAAGTGCGACCTGTGTGGTAAGTTGATTTCCAATCATGAGGACGGGAACAAAGACCACAAGTGTGACCTTTGCGGTAAGTTGATTTCCAATCACAAGGACGGGAACAACG
>ENA-UOOA01001270-UOOA01001270.1-human-gut-metagenome-genome-assembly--contig:-P61old-NODE-1270-length-42402-cov-8.525279_pt1 | contig 42402 bp, 43 predicted proteins | sample MGYA00242467_ERZ724014 | MGnify/ENA metagenome assembly ERZ724014 | reverse complement strand
GCGTTGATCTCCTGCACGGCCTGCCGCATGGTCTGTCCCGTGCCGCTGTCCTCGCCGGAGAAGAAGATGCCGAAGCAAGAACTGGCAATCAGCCCGACCACGCAGAGAACGAGGATAATTGCCACTGCTGCCCATCCGCCCGCCGTGATAGCGGCAATGACAGCCTTTGTCCCGGCAATAGCCGCTTTTGCGGCGGAGACTGCCGTTTTGGCGGCACTCTGAACCGTCTGGGCAGCGGCCCTTGCCGCAGCCTTGACCGTCTGTGCCGCCTTTGGTGCCGTCTTTGCGGCAGCTTTGGCCGCCTGCGCAGCTTCGGTGCCGACAGACGGCGGCTTTACGACGATGCGGCCGGTCCGCTGTACGGGGCGAGCACTTGCCTGCACCGTTTTTGCAGGCCTGGGCGTATGGGGAGCCTGCACCGCTTTCTTCGGCTTGTTTTCCCGCAGCACATCCCTGCATTTTTGCATTTGTGTCTTTGCCTTGTCCGCATTTCGCCGTGCATCGGAAAAGCCACGGCGGCCCCGCTTCCGGAATTGGAAGCCCAGCTCGGAGACCGTACCCTGCGCCGTGCGCTCCAACTTCTGAGCGCCGTACTCCTGCGAAGAAGTCTCCGCAGGAGCGGCGTTACGCTCGGCAGCATCCTTTGTGCGGACGGTGGCAGATTTCAGGCGCTCGGCGGCAACCGCCGCACGGTCAATGGTCTTAACAGTCCCCTTGACGGCCTTTCTTGTTTTCAGGTCTGCCATTACGCCCCCTTACCGGACCGGTTCAGTGGGAGCAGGGAAATCCTCCCCATACTTTTGCTCCGCTTGCAGGTCTCGAAGCGCTTCTTTGACGGAATGACGGGAATCCGGCGTTTCCCGCTCAGCGGTCAGCCGGTCCACCAGATGAGCCGTCCAGGCAGACATACTCGAAAGGCCATCGCTCAGCCGCGCCATAACGGTCTGAGCCTTGCCAAGCAGCCCTCTATTTTGTTCATACTCGGCATTTTCCGGCTCCGGCCTTCCAAGCAGCGTGCGGCCTGCCCGCTGTATATGGGTTCCGGCCTCCTGCAATTCTGCCTGAATTTCCCCCAGCCGCTCGGCCGCTTTTCTGGTACCTGCTGTCTGCCGCCCCAGCATATCCTGCAGCAAAGACAGCGTGCCGGGAATCTTCATGGCAAAGACCGCACGGCGCAGGGCATCCTTTCCTCTTGCTTTGAAGGCGTCCATTGCATTTCTCGCCATGCAAAGGCAGTTATGCTTGACCGTCGTAATAGCTGTCGCTGCCTGCTGAAGCTGTTTTTCTACACCGAAAATCAGCTTTTCGCACCGGACTTTCAGGGAGTTGTCCCGGATGGTGCTGACCTCCCGGTGCATCTGCGTCAGTTCCTCATTCATGGCGGACAACTGACCTTCCATTTCGTCGATATAGGCGGCAAGGCTTTTTACCTCGTCTTGCTCTCTGTGAAGACCGCTTTGCTCCAACACGGAAAGCAGCTCCGTGATCTCCGGGTGCTGCGCCAGTTTCAACTCGCTCATTTCGTCTTACCTCCCACAATAATGCTCTCGTCCGGCTTGGTGGTCATCAGGCGGTACAGCTCCGTGTCCTTCGGAAACTGATTCTTGAAGGGCACCAGTGCGCCGCCGTAGCGCAGCAGGCCGCAGCCTGCCGGTGCGTTGGTGATATAGCTGGTCTGCTCCGGGGAGATGTTCAAAAGCGCCGCCAGCTTCTCCCGGTCGCTGGGTGCCTGATTCAGCAGAATCAGCATTTCGGAGTTGGAGAGCATGGTGCTGGCCTGCACGCTGTCCAGCAGGTACTCCACATTCTGCGTAATGGCGGTGGGGTAAGCCCCACGCTTACGGAAGCGCCGCCATGCGGAATCAAAGAAATCCGCACTGTACGGATTCTGAAAGACCACATGGAACTCATCTATAAAAAGATGCGTCCGCTTGCCCTTGCGCCAGTTCTCCGTCACACGGTTCAGCATGGCATCCGTGATGATCAGCAGCCCCATTGTTTTCAGCTGCCGCCCCAGATCCATAATGTCATAGATGACAATGCGGTTTTGGGTGTCCACGTTCGTCTCATGGGCAAAGGCGTCCAGACTGCCGGTGGTAAACAGTTCCAGCGCCAACGCCAGGTCACGAGCTTCCTCCTCCGGCTGCTCCAGCAGCTTCTCCCGCAGAACACACAGCGTCGGGACAGGGCCGCCTCGCTTATAGGCCGCATACACAGCATCCACGCACCGGTCGATGATGCTCTTTTGCAGAGGGCCGATGCCGCCCCGGTCCAGCTGCTCAAAGAGGGACAGGATAAACTCGGATTTGTCCACCACGGGATTGCCGCCGTCGCCGTAGCCCTCCACCATGTCCATAGCGTTGATATGGTCGGGACTTCCCGCCGCAATGCGGATGACCTCGCCGCCCAGCGCCTGTCCCAGCGCATAATACTCACGCTCGGGATCGCAGACGAGAATATCATCCTGCGTGGCCAGCGCAAGAAACGTGATCAGTTCCTTTGCTGAAAAGGACTTGCCGCTGCCGGGGACACCGGTGATAATGGTGGATTGGTTCAGCAGATTGGCCCGGTTACACAGCAGCAGATTGCCGGAAATGGCGTTTTCGCCGTAATAGATACCGCCCGGCTCTATGATCTCCTGCACCCGGAAGGGCATCAGCGCCGCCAGAGATTCCGAGGTGAAGGTACGCAGAATATCCAGCTTCTGTACGCCGATGGGCAGCGCCGTATTCAGCCCATCCATCTGCTGGAAGCGGAGCGTGGCCATCTGGCACATTCTTCCAGTGGCGGCGTTCATAATATAATCGGTGTCGGCATCCAGCTGCTCCTTGCTGTCCGCTGTATGCACCAGCGTCACCATCCCCAGCATCATCCGCTGGTCACGGATGGTCAGGTCATCCAGAAATTCCTTCATCTCCGCTCTCTGCTTCTCCATGTCATAGGGAACCGTGCCGGAGAAATTGTTATTGGCCTGCTGCTTCCGAAGGAAATCCACAATGTTCCGCTCCACGCCCAGCAGGCGGCTCTCGCTGTCCCGGATGGCCTTGTCCATAGGAATGGGCACCACATCAATGGAGAGGATCATGGGCCTGTCGATACCGGAAAGCTCCGAGAGAATATCGTCCCGCAGATAGGCTGCGTAATCCTTCAAAAACAGCACCCGGCCATAGCGGTCGCCCATGCGGAAGTGGTCCCGGTCAAATTCAAAGCTGTCCGGGCAGATATAGTCCTGAAAGCTGTGGCCCAGCTTCATGGACAGCGCCGGGTCAAAGTGGAAGTCCGCCTCCTCACCGTAGCGATAAAAGCCGTGCAGGACACGCAGGCGGTCCATCATATCCAGTTCTGTGCAACGGGAGCCAAGACGGGAGAGCGCCAGCGTAAACTCCGCTCCGGCACGAACAAAATAGTTCTCTGCGTCTTTGTAGCTTTTGCGTGTAACCGTTACGGTAATATACAGGTCCCGGATCATCCCGCTTGCATGAGACGCTTTTTCCAGCAGCATGGCGTTGTATTCCCTGCGGTAGTGGTCGTGTCCGTCGTTTGCATAGGGAATCATGATATAGTCCTCGAAATCACGGCGGTTGAGCTTCCGGGTGACAACGCTGAACTTTGTGGACGCATTGCTGTCACAGAGATTCAGAAGGCCGCTGTACCCCAGCAGCATGGACTTCTGATCCTCCTCACCGGCCAGCGCATAGTTGATGTCGGAGAACTGCCATGTGCGGCTGTACCGGTTCGGCCCCACAAGGAAGATACCACTTTTCCAGACTGTGCGGATGGGAATGACCTCCTGCACGCTGCGGGGAATACGAAACTGCTCCGGGTCCCTGCGAAGCAGTTCTTTCAACTTTTTCAGCATTTCTTACCGAACCTCCTTTTTGTGCCGTGTGCCGCTGTAAACTTCGGGGCAAAGACACCGAAGTTTTTAACGGAGCACTTCTTTTCCTGCCTGCGCTGTTCCTGCATAGCTTCCCAATACAAATTGGACGGTCGGAAGGTCAGCCGTTTGGGAACGAGGAATTCCGACCGCAGCCATGCGGTGAAAAACTTCTCCGCCGTCATACCGTGGTATTTCACAAAGCCCATAGCGGCAAAGGGCGCTGCGCCGAGGATACACAGCCAGCTGACCGTTTCTGTCCCCAGCGTATCCCGCAGACCCAGATAGATGCCCACTGCCACCCCGCAGGCCAGCAGCGAAAAAACGAGCTGCCGCAGCGACAGCCCAAAGAAGATATTCTCCTTATAATCCCGTATCTCCCGGTTGATTTTGATTTCCATATCGTTATCCTCTCTCCGGCGCACTTTTCATCGGTCGCTTGGGCTGAATGGCCGTGGGGCTTTCGCCGCTCTCCGGGCGCAGGAAGTCCATCCGTGCAGCGGCGTGAATGGCATTGTCGTTGAGCTGGCGCTGCCATGCGCCTACGGACGGTGCCCACTTGAAGCCGTTGCATTTCAGCTTGCTCCGATGCTCCTCCGTGGGCTTTTCGTCAAAATACAGCCGCAGGCGGTTATCCTCCTTGTCCGCTTCGGCACGGCCGCCCGGAAAGTCCCAGCCCACATATTCTGTGCTTTGCGTCCGGGATACCTCCTCGATGCGCTGCCGGAGCCGACGCATCTCCGCCGTATTGCCGCTGAGGACGTAGGACGGATACGGCTGCTTTTCCCACGAATATCCTTCCTGCACACGCCTGTCCAGTTTGGCGGCCTCTGCGTCCGAAAGGCCGGGGCAGCCCAGCGCCGTGGCGTGCTTGCGGAAATAGGCGTTGATCTCCTTCATGTGGGCGTGCATGGCGGTCAGTTTGTCGAGTTTGGCCTGCAGCTTCTCCACTGCCTGGGGATCGTCACTGCGAATCACATGGTTCTGCATCATTGTCGTTTCTCCTTTTCAAATTAAAGTCCCATCATCTCTCGTACCACACGGTCTGCCATTTTCACCGTCCCGACCAGCACCAGAAGATTGAAAATCAGTTCTCCTACATACGTCCACACCTGTGTGACTGCCGCCGCATTGGGATCAACGGCGGGCGGGCTGGATGCAAACAGCGAGAAGATGATGCAGGCCAGCACGATAATGGCTCCCTCCAGACACACGGCGGCGTAGGATTTCAAAAAACTTCTGCCGATCTGCTGACTCGGTTCCCCCGCAAAGGTCGAAAGGGGAATCGGGGCAATGGCCGTGTAGATATACAGGCGAAAAAAGCGGCCATATACCGTGAGGACCATGACAAAAGACAAAATCGTGATAAAAAGACCGCCAATCAGCGCCACCGCCCAGAGGGGGATGCTCTCCCAAAAGCCGCAGCTTTCAATGGCGCTCACGATCTCAGCGGGAAGCACCGTCTCCTGCGCTGCACCCATCCCGGCTGCCGACATGATGGAGGAAATAACCCCCTGCACAATGGTGAACAGGGCAATCATCAGTTCCAGTCCGTAGGTCACAACGGCTTTGGCCAGCGCAAAGCGGATAAAGAGCTTCACCGCCGCCTCCGGGCGCTTGATCTCTGTGAAGGAGCCGCAGGTTTTTACGACCCCCACCACAAAGAACAGCACCAGCAGCGCAAGACCGATGGCCTGCATCGTGTCGTGGATGAGCAGGACCACGTTCCAGATGGTACCGCCCTTGAATTGTTCCGGGGACTGCGTGATGAGCTGCCATATCTCCGCCAGCTTTTCGTTCCAAGTCGCAAGGGCGTTCTCCAGATTCTGAACGACCCAGTTGTCACTCATATTGCATTCTCCTTTCCTGACAGCAAGAGACAGGCTTTGCGACTGCCCCTTGCTGCCAATTTTATCGGGTGCGGTCTGCCGGGGACTTGCGAACGATCCCGTACACATCGTCCACAAAGAACTTCCCGACAAACGGATTGAAAATCGCATGGCATCTCACGCCGTTGTATTCCGCCAGATAGTCGTTGTCGCCCAGGCGCTTGATGATCCTCGCTTCCCCCAGGACGTGCTTTTCGCCCTGTTTGAGAGAATGGATATAGCACTCGCATTTTCCCATGATGTTCCTCCTTTCCCTCAGCCCGTGATAAGCGCCAGGATCTCTTTGGCGAACGTCACGATCACGCCGCCTGCCAGCGTGAGAAAGCCGTTGCTGCGCTGGGACGGGTCGTGACTCTGGAAGGACAGACCGATCTGGACGATACCCCAGCCAAGAAGGATCAGCCCCACCGCACGGATCACGCCGAAAATAAAGTCGGACAGGTTGTTGATGACCGTCAGCGGGTCGCCTGCGGCAGAAGCCGTCACAGGCATACAGCACACGCAGAGGACAGCGGCGGAATAGACCGCCAGAAATACCCGGCTCTTTTTCCCCATCGGCAGGGGCCGGGTTTGCAGATGTTTTCTTTTATCAGGATGCTTCATCATAATGTTCCTCCATAAAAATCGCTTCCAGTTCTTCACTGGACAGTAGTTCAAACTTTTGTTCGGATAGATCGGCCGCAGGAATTTCCTCGTCGGGACCCCACTGCCAGTCATCCACACGGATGGACGCAACGGCCTGCTCCGTTCCGCCGTGGACATAGGGCAGACCGCCGCCGTCCGGGGTGCGGGACACCAGCGGGTGGGTCAGGATGTCGAATTTGTCGTCGCAGACCGGCAATTCCCCACGGATGAACAGCAGCGCTTTGCGGTTATCCAGCATCCGCACCTCGTCCGGTGTCATCAGCTCCCGGCCCGTGATCTGATAATTTGTGCTGTAATTCCCGTTGCGCCCGGACGATTTTCCGTAGGTGTTGGTGTCAATCGTGGCTTTACCCAGCAGTTCCGAGATATACTTGTGGGACCCCTGTTCGTTGCCGCCGAGATACAGCAGTTCGTCGCAATTCCCCAGCACACTTTCCCATTGCTTTTCAAACAGCGCCTTCAGCTGGGCTATATTCTGCAGGATGATGGACACAAACACATTGCGGGAGCGCATGGTGGACAGCTTGATCTCAAAGTCGTTCGGCAGACTGATGTTGGCAAACTCGTCCATCAGGAAATGGACCGGGACCGGCAGACTGCCGCCGTGCTTATGGTCGGCGCTGTCAAACAGCTGCTGGAATAGCTGCTGATACAGAATCGATACCAAAAAGTTGAAGCTGGTGTCGCTGTCGGGAATCAACGCAAACAGCGCCACCCGTTTTTCACCCATGTCCTGCAAATGCAGTTCATCCGTGGCCGTCAGGGCAATCAGGGAATCCAAATTGAACTTCTCCATGTGGGACGCCAGCGTGATTTGAATACTTTTCAGCGTTTTGGCGCTGCCGGAACGGTACTGCTTGTAATACTTCACGGCGATATGCTCAGGGTCCCGCATTTCCAGCCGTTCAAAGAGCACATCCAGCGGGGAGAGATAGCTGTCGTCATCCTCCCGGACCTCTCCGGCCCGAAGCATCTCCATGACCATCGGAAAATTCTGTTCCTCCGGTGGGGCCTCGTGATAGAGATAATAGACCAGCGCCGAGAGAAGAATGGATGCGGTGGAATCCCAGAAGGGGTCCTGCGACTGTGCGCCCTTGGGCGTTGTCGCCTTAAAGAGATTCGTCACCAGCATCTGCACCTCATTGTCATTGGTCAGATAGACGAAGGGGTTATAGCAGTGGCTTTTCTCCATGTGCAGCAGATCCAGCACCCGGACATCATAGCCCGATTCCTGCAGCAGTCCTCCGGAATCCCGCAGCAGCTCGCCCTTAGGGTCAAGGCACACAAAGGACGGCCCCCTTGGAGACAGGCACGCCTCATACAGGCAGGGCTTTGCGTAGCAGCGGGTCTTGCCTGCGCCGCTGCCGCCGACCACGACCGTGTTCAGGTTGCGCCGGTGCTTTCGGCCGTCCAGCCCCATGCGGATGTGCTGGGTGAACACCTTGTTCGGCTCCGGTGGCTTGGCACAGTATTTCCGGTTCAGCCGCTCCGGGCTGCCCCACTTGGCGGAGCCGTGTTCCACGCCACGCCGGTAGTTGCGCCGGGTGGACAGCAGCGCTCCCACCAGCAGGCCATAGGCAGCGACAAAAAAGAGGACAGCTTTTCCGCTGTCCTCGCACCAGATAATATGAAACGGATGCTGCATTGCCGCAGGGAACTGCCAGATGATCCCGAAAAGTCCGCCGGATGCGGCCGGGGCCACCAGCAGCCCCAGCCACACCGCAGGAAGCAGGCCCATCAGATACCATACGCTCTTGGGTTTACCGTTCATCCCTGCATTTGCCCTTCCGGGACTTGCTCGGCGCATCAATGGTCTTGACAAGCACCTCATCCACAATATCCGTGGGGCGCTGCTCGTGGATCAGGTCATTTCGCAGTTCATTGAGCGCATGAATGACCACTCCATGCTGGTATGAATCGAGGGTCAGCACCCGCTTGCTCGGTTTCTCCATCGCTTATCGCTCCTTTCTGCCGTTTTTCTGTGCGGCGGCACGGCTCTGCTCCAGCGCCCGCTCCATTCTGCCGGTCATGGTCTGGAGCGTATCCCGGATGTCAGTCAGTTCACTGCGAATGGTCTGCGAATCAGCACCTCGCAGCGATTCCGGCAGGCGGCTGAAATCGTACCCACGGGCATCCACCCCATATTTGCGGCAGAGCATATAGGAGACGCAATAGCCCCGGAACGCATCCGCCTGCGGGTCAGCGTGCTCCGTCTGGTCCAGCTCCGCACGGGCCATTGCCAGCGACACGCAGCGAAACAGGTCCTGTCCATCCATACCACGCTGGACAATGACGGTTCTGCGGTCGTAGTCATAGGCCGCACCGTTTGGGACATTCTCCGCCATTTCAATGGGCACCGGGCGCTTGGAAATCAAAGCCGAAAGCAGCAGGCGGTCATCATAATGGATCTGCGGCTGGCGTTTGGCATCCGTCTGTGCAATGTCAAAGACCTTTTTCACATGATAATAATATCCCATGCGGCCGTCCTCGGTCACATAACTGTCCCCGGCCTCCAAAATGGAAATGCCCGTCTCATGCCTGCGGACATATACGCCCTGTTTCTTCCAGCCGTCAAAGTCCCGTAGACGGGTGGCCTTGTCATTCTGTGCGTAGATCAGCAGGGCATTGGTAGGCGAGTAGCGGTCAAAGCGTGCCTGCACATCCAGAAAGCCCCGGAAGGCGTCTCCATCCTGCATGATCTCATGCGCCATTTCATCCGCCAGTGCATACAGGTCGTCCCGCTCGGCCTTTTTCTTGGCGGCGTATTCCTCCTTTGTCAGCTGCGGCGGGGCGCTGGGCGGCTCCGGGGCAGCGGGGGTGGTGAACAGATCGTCAAAATTTGCCATCATTATCGCTCCTTACTTTTTCTGCTCCGCTTCTTCTGCGGAGGCTGCTTGTGCCGGATGGGCTGCTGCGGCCTTTTCTCCTGCTCCGGCTCATTCCGCTGGGTGGGGATGGTGCCGTCCTCCTGTCCACGCCGGATCTCCCGCAGCTCCTCCCGGACAGAAGGACGGTCCTCCTTAGACGCCCCTTCGGAGTTCTCTCTGGTTTTGGAAGAAGGCTCGGACGGACGGAAGCGCTCCGTGCGAGCCGTCGTAGGGTTTTCACGAAGCGTCTCCTGCCGGTCGGCGGGACCCGAAAGCATCTCGTCCAGCAGGCGGTCATCCTCGCTTTGTTGGGGATGTGCTTGCTCCGGAACCGGCTGACCGGAGGTTTCTTTTGCCTTGTCTGCCAGATCCTCCCGGATGGCCTCCGGGTCGGATACCGTGGCGATTTTGATATTCTCCACGATTCGGTTGATTTTGGCGGCATCCTCGGCACGCACCATGATCTCGCTGATGCCCTGCGGATTGTCCTTCGTCTCCCGCAGCACACAGTAGACCACGCCGTAGCGCTTGGCGTCGGCCACAAAACGGGCCATGTCCTGATTCTTGACGGTAAAGATGGTCAATTCCTTGCCGCTGCGGAGCATGGCGGTCAGGCGCTGCCGCCCCTTGACCTTGTTCTTGTCCCGGTTTTTCAGGGCGGCAATCAGCAGCGCCGATACCTCCTTGGCCGCACTGCCTGTGATCTTGGCTGCCACCTCCACGCCCTCCAGACTGAGCCGGACGACCTGTTCGGCGGCGTCACCGGATGTGTTCATGTTGCTGTTCCTCCTTCTGTTGATTTTTCTCGTCCTCCCGGACGGCTTTCAGTTTCTCCGCCATCACGTCGGAGCGCTCTGCAATGTCGTCGCACAGGTGCACCTCCCGGCGCAGCGCTTTGAGCCGTTCAGACAACTCCCTGATCTGCGCCCTGTGTGCATCGGCCTGTTCCGGGCTATCCCGGACGGGCTTGGTACGCAGCGCCTTCTGCAGCGCCCGACGCTGGGCGGAAAGGGTCGTGATCTGCACCTCCTGTTCCTTTTGATATAAAGCAAGCTGCTCGGCGGTATCAATGTGATGCCGTGCGAGCAGCCGTACTTCCTGTGAGATATTATTCAGTTTTATCAGATCCTCCCGGAGAAGAAAATGGAGCCGTGCCCGGTTCTGCGGGCGGCGCTTTGGAAATACACCGAGTTTATAGCAGTAATACAGATACAGCGCCCGGAAGCCGGTTATCTTGCGCATCTTCTGCCACTTGCCCATAGAATAGACCTTCTTCCGCTCTTTCGGAGCCTCTGGATGGGGAACCTGCGGCAGGGGCTGGGACAAAATACGCCGCCGTATCCCATCTTCGGTGTATGTCGCCCCGAAGTTCCGGGCAAGGCGCACAAAGCGCTCCTTTCCGGGCGGTCGCACGGAGATGTCCTTGCCGAACTTCACCGCATAGCCCTTCTGGCGCAGCAGGTAATAAAACTGCTTTTCGCTGACGCTTTCCCGGATCAGCTCGTCGATTTCGCTGCGGATCAGGCCACGCCATGTGGGGCGCTGCTCCTGCTCGGCCCGCCATTCCCCGTAGTGTTTCGACTTTCCCAGCTGGGGCTTCTCCACCACGGACAGGCCGTATTCCCGGCAAAGTTCGTCGGAGACTGTCCGCATTTCGTAGTAGTCTTTCCCGGTACGGTGGTAGCGGATGCCATCCACAAAGGATACGGTGTTCACCACAAAATGACTATGCAGGTGGTTTTCCTTATCCAAATGGGTGGAGACCAGCACCTGATATTTCTCGCCCCACAGCTTCCGGGCCAGCTTTACGCCGATCTCATGGGCCAGTTCCGGTGTAGCCTCACCGGGGGCAAAGGACTGATACCCATGATAGGCGACGACACCGTCCTCCTTGCCGAAGCGCTTCTTGACTGCCAGCATCTCATCCCGTGCCGTTGCGGGCAGACAGTTGATGCCGCTGACCAGCTGTCGCAGTACGGAGACGCTTTCGCTGTCCAGCGCCTCCGTCGTTTTATCCAGGCGGGCGGCGTAGTCAATGACATCCGATAAATTTTGCACCTGCACATCGGTCATATTCTTTTGCCGGTAGAACTGCGGATTTTCCGTCTTTTCCGGGTTCTCGATATAGAGCACCACTTTGCCCAGCCATCCCTTCACGGCCCAAATGGAAGTTGTTGCCATAGCGCTACTCCCGTTTTGCCGGAAGGATGACTGCCGCCGTGACCTCCCGGATAAAGGCTTCCCACTGCTTGCTGCCCTCATCGTACCGTTTGACATCTATGACATTCAGCACATGGGCCTTCTGTGCGATCTGGTTGAGAAGGTTGCCCACGTAATGCAGCTCCCGCATGAAGGCAAAGTATTCCGGCGGCGGGGCCTCACGGGGCACCACTCCGGCAATCAGGTGCCGCAGGTAGGCTTCACGGGGCAGGCGGCATTTCTCCACCTGACGGTTCAGGTGCTCCGCCTCCTTCTCATTCAGCCGCACCTTGATCTCTATCTCTCGCTTGGTCATTACCGTTCCTCCAAAGGTCAAAATTGCCGCATCTGGCGGCGGGGGGTTACAGGGGATGCCCCTGTCAAGCTGCCTTTTGTCCCCAAAAGGCGTTGCTTGCTGGTATAGTACATTCCTGCACGCCCTGCGGGCGTGCGTCCGGGGGTACCTGCTGATAAGAACATCCGTTATGGAAAATCAAGCGTGAATCCCGGCACACAATATACCGCAAGCCCCCTCTGTTTTTCATTTAAGGTTATACCGTGAAGTATTATAATTTCGGGTATAATTTTGAGTGTTACTTTATCGTCCTCGCTCCCTGCCTCGCTCCGGAAGGGTCATCACCCGGTCGTAGTCCTCCCGGAGCATATAGCAGCGCTCTACGCTCCACCCACGTTCTCCGCCGTATTCCGCAGCCATATACTGCTCCAGTCGGACGCAGGGGTCCGTCCCGTCCAGACAGCGGGCGTAAATGGAATAACCGCCCATGTTGGGCTGAAATGCCTTGTTATCGCTGGATACCGCATAGGTGCGGGAGCGCTCGCTGTATGCTGTAGAAAAGCTGTCTGCACGGAAGGTGATATACCCGCTCACATGGATGCCGCCTCGCTCTGCTTTGCGAAACAGCTCCCGCAGCTTTCCGTAGGACAATTCGACTTGCTGCTCCGGATACTGTGCTGAAAAAGAGACGCCATCAGAATCCGCCGATACAAGAGCGTATTCGCCATTTTTATACTGGCAGCGCACGGTTTCTTCCGCCTCCTCCCGGCTCTCGGCATCTACCGTAACTGCCCGCTTCCATGTCTCCGTAATAAGAACCTTATATTCGCTCATCGTGCCATACTCCTCTCTGGTTTTGATACTGTTCTGGTGATTGGCAGCCCTTTCCGCAGGCAGAGCCAATCATTATAATCCTTGCCCTGGCAAGGAAAGCCGTCCAGCACAACATACCTGCCTGCCAGCTGCTGCCGGATCGCATCGGCGGCGCTGCGGCCCGCAAGGTCGTTGTCGAGACACAGGTAAATGGTTTGGATTTCCCGGTGGTCCCGAAGATACTGAGACAGAGCCAGCGGCAGATGCCGCTCCGTCAAGTTCTTCTTAGGCTGGTACACACCGGCCAGAGACAACAGGTGCTGCGACCTCCACGGCAGTCTGTCCTCCTGCGCCATCGCCGCAAAGGAAAGCAGGTCGATGGCCGATTCAAACAGATACAGCACCTGTGACGACTCCTCGGCGGGGATGGAAAAGGAAAATCGCTTATCGCTGCCCGTCGCTTCCCCTTTGAAGTCTGTTCCGATTCCCCGCAGGCAGGCATAGCGGGGCTGACCGTCTTTATCCTTGCCGACAAATACGGCATTGTGGTGGGGATAGCTCTCATAGAGCCGACCGGTTCGGATGCAGAAATCAATCAGTTCATAGTCGATTCCTCGGCTGTGCAAATACTCGACGGCATGGGCGGCGCAGCGGCTGACCTGCGGCAAAAGCAGTGTCTTTGTCTGCTCCGGCTGCTGGCGGGTACAAGAAATGGGCGGCTGCCCAGCCGCCCGTCCCACGATCCGCTCCACCGCCTCGGTAAAGGGAATCTCTTTCACTTTGATCAGATAATCCAGTGCCGTCCTGCCGCCAATCCCACGGGAAAACCAGCACCACTTCCCGTTGGAAATTTTCAGGCTGTCGTGCTCACGGGTGCAGTAGGTGCTGCCGCCAAAATGCATCAGCTCCTGCGGCTCATAGGTCTGGAGATAGGTCAGTAGGTCCATTTCCTTCGCCCGGTCGATCATCTCTCTTGTCACATAGCCCATCGTTTCATCATCTCCTTGATATAAAAATAAGCCGGACGGTTTTCACATGAATGAAAGCCGTCCGGCTATGTAACGTTTTGCACCCCATTTTTCTGACCCACCAATCCTTCGTGGAAGATTGATGAGGAAACCTTCATTGCGAAATGGCGATAAATTTCTGCGTCTCTCCATCGAGACAACTTTTTCAAGGGACTTTTGCTCAGGATTGTCAACTTTTTCAAGGGACTTTTCTCGGCAAGCTGCAACTTTTTCAAACGACTTTTACGACAAGGTGCAACTTTTTGGCACAACGGTGTAGTTTGGATATGCTTTTCAGATGTCCCCATTATGATAAATTAATTTATGATAATCTCGTTTATATTATAAGCGGGGGACGCAGAGCAGTCGAGCCATTATCGGATATTTTCTCTATCAATTTTCCTGCGGCTAAATTATATCTATTGCCGCTTGAAGCAATTTTATCGCCAGAATTTGCGTTATTTCTGCGAAATCGAGATATAAATATTGACGCAGGCGATTTTAACTGCTATAATATGGGCGGAGAATGGAGAGACTATACTGTGAATGGAGGTATCCGCTTATGCTTATTCAATTTTCGATTGAAAACCATCGCTCAATCAAAGATAGTGCAGTCATCAGCTTTGCAGCATCAAAGGATAAGTCCCTGGAGTCTTATCTGCTGCACCCAGATGAAAAAAGGGCGCTTTTACCTGCTATTGCTATTTACGGAGCGAACGCTGCCGGTAAAAGTAATGTGCTGCACGCACTGATGACGATGAAGGATATGGTTGTCGGAGAAGCAGCCAAAATATCCAAAGGACAAAAATTGCCGTGGGAACCGTTTGGAGGCACCACAACGCCTACATCTTTTGAGATCGTATTCATCTATCATGGCATTCGTTACGCTTACGGCTATTCTTTCGATGCTAAGAAGATCTATACGGAGTATTTGTACCACTGGCCCAATGGGCGTGAGGCGCTGATTTTCTCAAGAGAAAACGGCGTATATGAATTCCGAGAGAATATCAATGAGCAAATCACACTCAGCAACCGCACGCCGGATAATAAGCTGTATCTGGTTTCCTCAAACGACTGGAATCTGCCGCAAACGGAAAACGCCTACAAGTGGTTCTTGGAAAAGCTGACATTCTTGATGGAGGAAGCACCTGCCGCTTCGGAAACAGTCGCACAGATCGTCAGCGGCAATGAGAAGAAGGCTCGTATCCTGAAGGAGCTGCTGCTTGCCGACCTCGGCATTTCTGATGTGACCATCAAGAACATTTCCGGCAAGGCCCCGGTCATTACGACCACCCACCGTGTCATCGGTGCGGATGGCAGCGTGGAACACTTCCAGCTTCTTATGGATCAGGAGTCCTCCGGAACGCAACGGTTCTTCTCCCGTATCGGTGGCTGGCTGCAAGCGCTGGAGGACGGCGCACTGCTTGTCGTTGACGAGATCGAGGACAGTCTGCATCCGCTCCTGACAAAGCGGCTGATAGAGATGGTTCAGGATAATACGATCAACACAGAGGGAGCGCAGCTTCTGTTTACGACGCATGATGCGATGCTGCTTGATCTTACCTTCTTCCGCAGAGATCAGATCTGGTTTGCAGAAAAGGACGAGCGGTCCTGTGCAACTGAGCTGTATTCGCTGGCGTCCTTCTCTCCGAGAAAGGGAGAGAACATCCGCAAGGGGTATTTGCAAGGGCGCTTCGGTGCGATCCCGTTTATCGGAGGTGACGGCTTATGGCAGGAATGAGGAAAGAATACGACCCAAATAAAGCAGGCCGTCGCAAACGTAGGCCCATCATTTATATAATCTGTGAGGGAAAAGAAACGGAGATCAAATATTTCAAGCATTTCCGTTCCCGCAACTGCCTGGTAGATATTGTGCCGATTTCTTCCAAGCACAAGGCTGCAGAGCATTTGGTGAAGCACGCAAAAGGGCTGCTTTCTCAATCGGATTATTTTCCAAAGGACGGAGACCAACTGTGGTGCGTTTTCGATTGCGATGATAACAAGAACTCCGAATTGAAAAATGCCGCCGACTACGCTGAGAAACACGGGTATAAAATTGCCTATTCCAATCCTTGCTTTGAGTACTGGTATCTGCTTCATTTTGTAAAGCAGAACAGCTACTTAAACGGGGCCGAAGAAGTTCTGCACCAACTGCAAAGCAAAGGACGGCTTGAAAAATACGAAAAGAATCTGGATGTTTTTGCCGACCTGTTACCTCATCAATCAGAGGCAATGCAGCGTGCCAGGGAACGCTTGGATAGCCTTTACAAGGACAATGTAGTTATTCTCAGCCGAGATAGTAACCCGGTCACAACGGTTTGCGAGCTGGTTGAGTATCTGAACAGCCAGCAATCTTAAAGCAGCGCCCACAACCGCAAAGTGAAAACTTGCGAAAATATGCAACTTTTTGGAGTGTCGGAGAGAGCAAGGCAGCAGGCCGAAACAGCCTGCTGCCTTGTTCTCTTCCTCGACCGGTAAAAGCAGAAGGATGCAGATCACCGTTCCCGGTCTGCCGTTCTCGGCCGGGGGCTGCCGCCCTCGTCCGGCTCCTCCGACATAACGACACGATCCGGCTCATTGAGATTCAGCAGCACATTCAGTTCATTCAGCCGCCGTGTCTTTTCGGCCAGTTCCGCCTCCTTCGGAAAGGGAGCGGTCATCTCTGTTCGGGCATTTTCAAGCTGCTCGGTAGTATGGGCAAGCTGCGACCGGGCATTTACCAAGTGCTCCGTGATCTTTTCCAGCGCGTTGTCGATACGGGTGACATTGCCGCCGGCATCCGCTCCCAATACAGCCGTATGGGACAGCTTGCCTTTGAGCACCATGCGAAACTCGTTGGCGGCACCGTCGTAGGAAAGCAGCATGGAAAATCCGCGGTAGCTGCCGATAGAAACGGTCTCCGCGCCATTCATGTGCGTGCAGGCTTCAATGATCGCCTTACCGGCGTTCTCGCGCTCGGTGTAGATGACGCCGCCCAGCACCATCGGCGCAATGCCCTCGGCTGGCTTCGGATGCTCCGCCAAATGCGTGCTGTCCTGTTCATATCCGGCGATGCGCTCGTTCAGCTCCTTGATCTCTGCCGGGTATTTCCGCAGCACCAGCTCCTCCAGTGCATACCGTTGGCTCAGATGGCTGGCACGGAGCATATTCAGCTTGCTGACCTCCATATCTAAATTGCATTTTTCGATGATCTGCGGGTTTCCTGTGGCCAGTGCCTTGATCTCGGCATAGGACAGTGCCGTCTCGTCCACATCCTCCGCCGCACGGGCCGGTGCTTTGGAGGTCATGATCTGGGCAATAAACCGCTGCTTGGATTCCACCAGCTGATAGAGGTAGGCATCGAATGTGCCCTCGGTAACATAGCGGAAGATCTCCACCTCCGGATTTTGGTTGCCCTGCCGCACGATGCGCCCAAGGCGCTGCTGCAAGTCGCTGGGCCGCCATGGGCAATCGAGATCATGCAAGGCGATGAGCCTGTCCTGCACATTGGTACCGGCGCCCATTTTTGCGGTGCTGCCCATGAGGATACGCACCTCGCCGCCGCGCACCTTGGCAAACAGCTCCTTTTTCTTTTGCTCGGTGTTGGCGGTGTGGATATAAGCGATCTCGTTTTCCGGAATGCCCATCTCAAGCAGCTTCTGCCGCAGATCGTCATACACATTGAAGCTGCCGTCCGCCTTGGGAGTAGACAGGTCGCAGAAAACCAGCTGCGTGCTGCGCTGTGCGGTACTCTCTGCCCATATCCGATAGACATTCCGGGCGCATACGGAAACCTTGCTGTTTTCATCGTCCGGTGCCAGAGAGCTTAGCAGCCGCATATCCAACGCCAGCTTGCGTCCGTCGTTGGTGATGCGCAGCATATTGTCGGTGCTGGGATCGACCACACGGGCGCGGACGCGCTCGGCACGCTCCGCCAGTCCTGCCACAGCTTTCTTTTGCAGCTCGCTGGGGTGGATGACCTCGGTGTGGAAGTTGGCCTTTGGGACGGGCAGCTTCAGCATATCCGCCGTTTGCACATCCGCCACCATTTTGAAGGTCGCCATCAACTCCGGCAGATTGAAGAATTTTGCAAAACGGGTTTTCGGGCGATAGCCGCTGCCCTCCGGGGAAAGCTCGATGGCGGTAACGGTTTCACCGTAGTCGCTGGCCCAATCGTCGAAGTGGATAAGACCCATCTCCTGCAAGGTTTGATATTGCAAGTACCTCTGCACCGTATACAATTCCACCATACTGTTGGAGATCGGGGTGCCGGTGGCGAAGATAACACCGTGGCTGTCGGTCAGCTCGTCCAGATACTGACACTTGGCAAAGAGATCCGAGGACTTCTGCGCTTCCGTCTGCGCGATACCGCCGACATTGCGCATTTTCGTCATCAAAAAGAGATTTTTGAAATTGTGGCTCTCATCGATGAACAGCCGGTCGATGCCCAGCTCCTCAAAGGTCACGGTGTCGTCCTTGGTGCTCTGATCGTTGAGCTTCTCCAGCCGCGCCTCCAATGACTTACGGGTTCGCTCCATCTGCTTGATGGTGAAGTTTTCTGCTTTCTGCCGCTTAGCGTCGCTGATGGCCAGCAGCACCTCGTCGATCTGCCGCTGCAAAATGGCCTGTTGCCGTTCACGGGACAGGGGGATCTTCATGAGCTGACTGTGGCCGATGATGATTGCATCATAATCTCCGGTGGCAATACGGGCACACAGCCTGCGGCGGTTGCGCTTTTCAAAATCGCGTTCGGTAGCTACCAAAATGTTAGCGGCTGGGTAGAGCTGAAGCCATTCTGCCGCCCACTGTTCCGTGATGTGGTTGGGCACCACGATCAGCGACTTGGTGCATAGCCCCAGACGCTTCATTTCCATAGCGGCGGCAACAATTTCAAAGGTTTTCCCTGCACCCACTTCGTGTGCCAACAGCGCATTGCCGCCGTACAACACATGGGCGATGGCGTTCACCTGATGCTTTCGCAGGCTGATCTCCGGGTTCATCCCCACAAAGCGGATGTGGCTGCCGTCATATTCCCGCGGGCGGATGGAATTGAAGGTGTCGTTATAGATGCGGCACAGCCGTTCGCGTCGGTCGATGTCCTGCCACAGCCAATCGGCAAACTTGGACTTGATCAGCTCCTGCCGATCCTGGGCGATGGCAGTTTCCTTCACATTCAGCACCGGCCGCTCCTTGCCGTCCTCCACAACGGTATCGAACACCTTGACCACCCGCTGATTCAGTGTCTGCTCCAGGATGTGGTACGCCGTGATACGCTTGGTGCCGTAGGTGGTGACGGCTTTGATGTTGCCGCCGTCCATGCTTTTGTTGCTGATGTTCCATTCTCCGCTGTATTCGGAGCGAACGACCCGCATTTTCTGCCTGGCGTATACGCTGGTACCGAACAGCTCGAACATAAACTGCTGATAGACATCGGTAGGCACCCATGATGCACCGATCCGCACACCGATCTCCGCAGCGGTCAGCTCTGTCGGCTGCACAGCTTCCATGGCGGAGAGATACCCGGCAAGCTCCTGCTTCTTTTCAGCCGGTAGCGCTGCTTGCAGCGCCTGCAGCATACGCAGCTTTTTCCGCACATTGCCGGACAGAAATTCTTCGGCGGTGACATAGGGATATGCCGCCAGATCAAGCTGCACCGGACTGATCTCCTCCGGCGTAAGACCGCAACGGACATTCCGGTAAATGACCCCGGAAAGCTCCTGCACCAGCTCGTCCTCACTTTTACCGGACAGCTCCGACATAAAGCCGAGATCCACCTGCGCTTTTTCGGAGAGAGATACCGCCAGCGCCTCCGATGCCGTATCCACCTGCGTGACCGGCTCATGCGGGCGAATGGTGCGCTTGGTGAACATATCCGCCTTGCGGGCGAAATTGCCTTCGTTGTCCAGCACCTCCAACGAGCACAGCAGCGGATAGCTGCTGTCATCCGAAAAGGCAAGGTTGTTGCCGCGGGTGTAAAGCCGCCCGTATTTTTTGACATAGGCATCGTACAGCCCGTTCAGCTTCTCCTGCTCGCGCCGGATGATCTCATCGGGATGGTTCTCCGCCTGGTACTCGATGAGCTGACGGGTGCAGTCCCGCAGGGCGATCATGCCGCGCACTCGGTTCTCGGTGGTCAGCGGCAGTTCGACCGGCTCCATGCGGCTGTCAATGCGGAAATACAGCTTGCCGTCTACGCTGGTAAAGCTGTAATTACGCACATTCGGGTCGGCGGAAATGGATAAATCTTCCTCCTCCGGCCCGTCCTGCTCATAGGTGGGGATCTGTGCATGAAGCCCCGATACCGCTTCGCTCAGAAGATCGGCAAGATCGGCATTTTCATAGGGCTTGCACACGCTGTCCATGCCGTATTGAGTGCTCTCCATGACCATCTCGCCCAGCACCATTTCCGGGTGCCGGACAAAATAGCTGTTCATGCGGATGCCGTTTTCATCCGTGTCCAGATGCACCCAATCCGGTTCGATGTCCACAATGCGGTCACGCTTCTGGAGGAAGAGAATGTCGCTGGTCACATCTGTTCCGGCGCTGGCCTTGAAGGCCGTATTGGGCAGGCGGATCGCCCCGATGAGGTCGGCCCGCTGGGCCAGATATTTCCGCACGGCAGGGCTTTCCTTGTCCATCGTGCCCTTTGAGGTGATGAAGGCGATCACGCCGCCCGGACGTATCTTGTCCAGCGTCTTTCCGAGAAAATAGTCGTGAATGAGCCAGTGATGCTTGTCGTAGCGCCGGTCAACGACCTTGATATTTCCAAACGGCACATTGCCCACAGCAGCGTCAAAGAAGCTGTCCGGTATCTCCGCCTTTTCATAGCCGGTAACGGCGATACGGCTGTTCTGGTAAAGCTGCCGGGCGATGCGGCCGGAAATACTGTCGAGTTCCACGCCGTAGACCTTGCAATCCCTCATGCTGTCCGGCAGCATTCCCATAAAGTTGCCAATGCCGCAGGCAGGTTCCAACAGGTTGCCGCTTTTCAAGCCCATCTGTGCCAGCGCCTGGTAGATGGCGTCGATGAGAACGGGCGGGGTATAAAAAGCGGTCAGGCTGCTGGCACGGGCGGCGGCATATTCCTCCTCGGTGAGTAGCGCTTTCAGCTCGGCGTACCGGCTGTGCTTTTCATCGAAGCAGTCGGCAAGGCCGCCCCAGCCCACATAGCGGGAAAGGGTTTCCTGTTCCTCCGGCGTCGCCAGACGGTTTTCTTGCTCGACCCTTTGCAGGGTACGGATGGTGGCCACATTGGCCGCATACTTTTCTGCCTTGCTGCCCACGCCCAGCGCCCAATCTGTGATGCGGAAGTCATGCCGCTGCTGGGCTGGTATCTCCGGGTGGAGCGGTGCAAAGCGCACACGCTCCTGTATGGGCTTCGGTGTGGGGAGATCGGTTTCCTCTTCGGCGGGTACTTCCGGCCCGGATACCTCCACTTCTGTTTCTGTGGGCGGTTCCGGCTCCATTTCTGGTTCCTCTGGCGGCAGTTCGGCAGGAAAATAATCCGTCCCACTTTCGCCGGAGACCACGACAGAAATACCGAGCGATTCCAACTTGCCCTGCACAGATTCCAGCGAAGAGATAGGAAATCCGGCCATCAGATAGGAGCCGCTTCCGCCGCTGACTCGACGTTTCGTTGTGGCATATCCGAATTGGTCATGCAATGCCTGGGCATCCTTTTCAAACGCCTCGTAGAAATCTCCAACCTGTACCAGTACCAGCGCATTCGGATATTGTGCGCTCAGTGTGGTATATTGCTGCCAAACCGGGCTTGCTTGTACCGTTGGCATTTGCAGCGGTTTTTCAAGGCCAAACACGGAATAGGTGCCGTCCAGATAGGCCCGCATGGCTTCCAGCCCTTGCTTCCGCAGGTTATAGTGCCGGTCGTCCGCTTTCGTGGATTCCCATGCGGGGAGCATATTCTGATAAATTTCCTGCACCCGGTCAGCGTCCAAAAGCTGTGCGGCCACAGTTTTGACGCACTCCCAATAGTCTGTAATGGCGTTTTGGGAAAACGGCCGCACCACATCCTCCGGCGTATCCATGAAGAAATTTACGATCTTCCGGGCCAGCTGTTCCCGCTCATATTTCGGCATGGCCGCCCGGTCGGCATCGGAGAGGAATTTGTTCTGGGAGATCAGTTCTCCGATGCGTTTGGCCGCCTCCGGCCATTTCAGCGTGACCTTGGCATAGGGGGCCGTGATACTGCCGTGACTGAACTCGATGCCCTTGCCACGGATGCGGGTAATATTGTCATTTCCGCCGCAGTGACCGCTGTACTCGCCGTGATAATCCTTGAGGTATTTTTCCCGCTCGGCCTTATCCTTGTGGGTGGCGTAAAAAGCGTACACGCCGAGACGGTAGTCGGTGCTTCCACTGCCCTCACGCAGCACCTTGTCGATCTCGTCGGCGGAAATAAAAAACTTCCGGTCGGGAGTAAACCCGTCGGCAACGGTAAAATGCAGCGGCTCTCGCTGAAGGTCACGGAGCCGCTGCAATATCTCTTTCGGACGGTGGCTCCGGAAACGCAGCAGGTCTTGCCCGGCGTCCAGCGCATCGTTGAACGCTCCCCACTCATCCACGCATTTTTGCAGGGTATCCGCCTCGCAGAGAAGGCCATAGATCTGCTTCTGCACTTCCGGATAGCCGCCCTTGACGGAATGGGCCAGCATGGCCAGCGGCAGAAAGCCCGCTTCCCGTGCTTCCTTCGTTATGTCCCGGCTGGTATAGGCGATGCTGTCCGCCAGCTGCATCCGCTCGTAATGCTCGACTTCATCCAGTTCGCTCTGCGGCATATACCGCCCCAAATCCAACAGTTCCCGGATGCGCTTTGCCGCTTCCTCCCACGAAAGCAGTGTGGCGCTGCTGCGCTGCGCCGTTGTGCCACGGGCAATACGCATCCCTTCGGCGTCATACCAAAGCGAAATTCTTTCTCCGTCAAAATAGAAGCCTGCGCCGTTTTCTCCGTAGTGCCTTTGCAGAAATGCGGCGTTGTCCGGCTTATCCTTCATAAAGTAGGCGCAGATGATGAGCCGACTGTGCTCGTCATTGGCCCCAACACAAAGGGCTTCGTCAATGATCTGTTGGGGCAACTTCGGATGGGAGAACAGCGGAGCGTCCGCAGGCTGGGCAGGCAGGTCAAAGAAGGTGAGCTGCTGCGGGTCCTTTGGAACAAACGGCTTGATGCTGGTATTGATGAAATATTCCCGCTTGTCAATGAGCTGCGCCGTGAAGCCCGCCACCAGCTTCCACGAAAATACGCTCTCGCTGGTGCGGGACGGGAAGGACCCTTCCCACATGAGCAGGCCGTCCTCCTGCGGGTGATAGCCAAGCCGTAAGCCGTCTGCAAGGATCTCTGTCCAGCGGTTCTGATAAGCAGAGCGAATATACTTCGCACGATCATCTTCATCCGGGTGGGTGTCAAAAAATAACTCGATCTGCGCCTTCTTGTAGATCAGGTCATCATTGCGGTTTTCGATGATGGCGAAAATTTTCTTCTCATCCAAAAAAGCGGGCAGTTCAGAGGATGTTTCCTCCGCACTGTCCGCTTCTTCGGGTTCGGTGTTCAGTTGTAGATCAGCTCCGCCAGCACCGTCTCCTCGGCGGCGTTTCTCAGGCTGTTCATCAGCCCCAACCATTTCATCGGGTCGGCGGCTTTCAGTTCCTCTGTCACACCCTCGGTCCGGGCCATCTCCGTCACCAACTGTTCCATGCGCTCCTTTGCCGTCCGGTCGATCTCCGCCAGATGCTCGTTCAGCTTGCCCGATGTCAGCAGATTCGTGAACAGCACCTTCCGGTGCGCTTTCAGATACTTCCTGCGCAGCAGGCCGTATTTCCCAAGGGTTGTCTCCGGCTCCTGCGGCGGCAGCAGATCCGGCAGCCGGTAACCGTCCTTCATCGTGTAGGTCATGTCCATGTTTTTCGCTCCTTTCAGCCTGTAGGTTTGTTTGCTCGTGTATAGGATACGCAGTTTCTGCAGGCGGCGCAACTGTGCGAATTTGCTTTTGGCGGCTTTGGACCGTCCGGGCAATGGCCCGCAGACCGCTTTCGGCAATATCCCGTGTGGCCACGCCCAAGGCGTTCATGGTCTCCGGCGTGTTGAAGTTGAACACCTCGGAGAAATCCTCCGGTTCAAAATACGCATCCGGTTCCAGACCGCAGCGGCATAGCAGCATATAGGCCGTGCTGTTTTCCAGCAGACGGCGGTAGAGCACCTTCACATTCAGCTCGTCCAGTTCCTCCAGAAAGCTGCCGTCCCGGCTCTGCTGCAGGTCTGCGAGATAATCCGCCATGTTATCCGTGACGGCATTTCCCATAGCGGATACGATGGCATCCCCCAGTGCCTCCTTCCGGGCCAAAGCACCGAACCGATGCTCCAGCGCCTCCACGATCTCCGGTTCCTGTTCGGCGGACACCTGCCACAGGGGTACAGGGCGGTGAAAGCGGCCCTCGTGAGTGTCGGAAATGTCAAAATAGTATTTCAGCCGTGCCCGGCCAGGGGTATCCCGGTCAAACACGGCGATGCCTGTGGAACCCGGATCGACCCAGCGGTCGAATCTGCGGTTCCAGTGCGCCATTTCCAGAACGGCCGTGGCATCCGGGCGCTGGGCGTGTACCAATACCTGCTCCTCGAAGTGCAGCTTATAGTTCCGGCAGGCGGAGCGCAGGAACGCCGTCCATTTGTCCCCACGGGCCAGTGCGGCCAGCTCCTGCCGGTAAACCTCGGTGATCTCCTGAAATCTGTGCGCCATAGGCCCTCCTATCGTTCTCTCGGCTTCTCCCGCTCCTTTTTCGGCAGGTAGTTGTCCATATATTCCCGTACCGTCCACGGCTCTCCGGTGTAGTTCCAATCCTTCTCCGGGTCGATGCTCCGGTAGGCGTTGTTGATATGGGGACTTGGTCCCAATGCAATGGGTACGGCGGACAGCAGCGTGCCCCAATGGTTGACCATGACCCAGCGGCCAATCTCCACGGGAAGTCCGCACTGGTCATCATCGTTCCGCACCTCGTAAAGATACAGCCCCTTGGGGACGGTGCTGCGGTCTACCCGAAGGCAGGTAAAGAGCATAGGGTGGCCCAACGCCTCCACCAGTTCAAAGCGTTCTTTTCTTGCGTCAACGGTCATAGCGTTCTCCTCCTATCGTTCCCGCATCGCTTCCCGGCTGGACGGAAACCGCCAGCCATAGACCCGCCCGATCTCGTCGCCCAGGCGCTTGGTCACACGGGTCACGTCGCTGCGGGTGGCGGTGCCGCTGTATAGCTTTTCTTTCAGCCGGTCGATCTGTGCTTCGCTGGCATTCTCCTTATAGGCCCGGTAGAGATAGTGGTTCGTGCCGTCGTGGTGTACGGCGTCGCAGCGCAGGTCGCCCAGCCGGTCCACATACCATGTGGAATCGTCCATCTCGGAGTACAGGCAATCCCGGATGTTGCCGCTTTTGATCTCGGCATAACCGGGATAGCGCCCGTCCCAGCGGCCGATGTCTGCGATCAGCAGAATGGGACGGGAAAGCTGAATGTTCAGATTACACCGCTCGTCATCGAGATAGTCGTTGTTCTGCTCGACCATCAACTCCATCCGTTCCTGCTCGGAGAGGTCGGGGTACTGCTCCTCCAGATCCGCCCGCCAGTCCTCGTAGTCCACATCGCTGCTCCAGATAATGTGCTTCTGTTCGTTCATCTTGCGTCACCTCGATCTTTCTCCCTGCGCTTCAACGGTTGTCCCTGTGCATCGTAGTTGGCGGGGTCGGCAATGGGCTTATCAAAACCGAACATGGAGCCGCCCTTCATGGCCTCCTCCTGCGCACGGGTCACGCCCAGCTTGCGGTTATATTCCTCCACGATGGCACGGGCTTCCTCCTTTGAGGTGTGGGGAATGTCCGTCTTGTAATAGCCGGTTTCGCCCCGTTTCAGGATCACCACATTTCCGGTGTCCAGCAGGAGTGAGTAGCACTGCTTCGGGAGTGACGAGCGAAGCGGCACGAAGGTGCTGCCCGTTTGCTCCATCTGCTGGGCAAACTGCACCATGCCATACAGATGCCCGCTGCCGATTTCGGCCCGGTGGTCGTCGATATACCGGCAGATGTGGTCATGCTGCGTGCCATCCGGCCTGAGCACACGGATGCTGTCCCCATCCGGGATGCGGAACAGGGTCTTTCCCTGCGGGTCCACAAAGCAGATGCCACGCTCGGCGTTTTTCAAATGCCGGTCCAGTGCTTCCCGGCGATAGCAGTAGACATACAGGTTATAATCCCCCTGCATAGGGTTCAGCCGCAGGAGATAAGCGTGCTCCGGTGTATCCACCCGGAATCCATACTGCGGAATGAAATCCTCAGCAAACACACTTTCTTTATGTTCATAACAGTATCTGGAAAGGCTGCTGCGGTTTTTGAAAATGCCGCCATAGCGATCATCAAAACGCAGGGCATTGATAAAATCGTCAAATTCGTCCTTGAACGCCTGTGTTTTCAGCTCCGGGCAATGATCCCACCATGAGGTGAAAAAGCCTTTCCCGCTTCTGTCCATATCGCCCCGCAGATGGCCGATGCAGCCGGTCTGTTTGTCGAGCTGCTGGCTGTCGGTATAACAGTAATTGCGCTCCGCCGGGGCCATGATCTTGATTACATAGTCCATTACCGTTCACGCTCCTTTGCCGCTTTTGCCTCCCGTACAGAGAGCCGTTCCTGCCGTGCTTGCCAATAGGCCGGGTTCCAGTGCTGCAGGCTCCGGTCAATGCAGGCTTCATATTCACCGGGGCGGAAGTAGTTATCCGTCCGGGGTGCGATGATACCGCTGTCCATCAGTTCCCGCAGGACCACCGGCGCATCGCAGTCCTCCTCAAAATTCAGATACCCGCCTGCCTGAAAGCCGACTGCCTGGGCCTCCGGGGACAGCAGCTGCCGAGCTGCGTCGATTTGGGCCATGATCCCTCCGTGGCCTGCCGTGGACACGCTATACACGCCGGGACAAAGGGTGTCGCAGCGCACAACAAGGCCCCAAGGGGAATCACTCGGTTCTCGATACATCATCGTTCACGCTCCTTCTGCGAGGATGAAATAGAAAGCTGCTGCGTTTCTGCCGCAAATCGCTGTTCCAACCGTTCCACACTCCAATCCTTCTTGAATTGCCCCAGCGGGCCGAGGCCGAACTGTGCCAACGCCCGCTTGTCCATTTCCCGCAGCCGCTCCCATAACTCCGGGTGATGCTGCCGGAGTTTTCGCAGTTCACCGATGCCCTGCAACGGGCAGCACCAGCAGGAACAGCGGCGGTAGATCTGATACAGTCCGCCAAAATCGTAGCCACGGTCATAGCAGATTCGCAGGGCTTCTTTCTCCGTGATTCCCCAATGCATCAGCGGATAGCGCTCATTTTTGATCCGCTTCGGCTCATCTGCGGCGATCCCCACATAACTCACGGCCTTGTATTGTCCTTTCAGCCGGTTGATCTCCTTGTGGATGAGATGTGTTTTCAGTTGCCCCGTACACCAGCGCACACGGGGACCGGGCCAGCCGTTTCCGTATAGAGAAACACCCAGCCGCTGCCGGTTTTCAATGCTGGCCGGTCGCTGCTTCTTTTCCTCAAACATTAGCCACTCAAAGCCCTTTGGATGGCGCAGCCACGTCAGATGCAACCCTCGCTCTGCAAACAGATAGTCGTCCAGCTTTTGTAAATGCTCATACATTTCCGGGAATTCCATGCCCGTATCTGCTGTCAGGACCGCATCAATCGGCAGTCCTCGCTCAATCATGAGCAGCAGCATAGCGGTGCTGTCTTTGCCGCCGGACAGGGATACCGCATGGAACAGTTCCTTTTCTTCCGTTTGATTGCTCATACCCATTCCGTCTCCTTTCGCTTCGGTATGTAAAAAGGGGGCGGCCAATGCGGCCGCCCCCTTGGGATTCGTTTTTTGAAAATGCAGGAGTGCAAACACAAGACCGACACTGCGACGATTTGTTCCACTCCATGAAACTGCCCCCACACTGAATGTCCAGCATGGGGGGCAGCGTTTCCAGCACTACCTTTTGTTTCAACTTTTCCTCTATTGTTTCGGCGCAAAATGAAACTTGTCATGTGGTAGTGAAACATTCAAATAAGCAGTATCCCGACAGCATGTTAATGAATACCCGTCTGCTGTTATCGGTTCGCATTAAAAAGTGCTTTTCAGTCCAAGGGGGGGCGGCCAATCCGACCGCCCCCTTGACGCTTATTTTTTGCGCTTGCGCATCAGCAGTACAGTCACAGCGCCGATGCAGGAAAGGCCCAGCAGGCCCATCCACAGCGCCGCATGGCTGCTATCTCCGGTCTGCGGCACCTCCGGCGTGGGCTTCTTTTCGTTGTGCATCTCCACCTCCGTCACGGCTCCCTCGAAAACAGACGCCGTCTTGTCAGCCGGGAGGAGATACCCGTCCGAACTGCCGTCCTGCACCTCGGACACGGTGTAGTCCCCGATGCGCAGGCCCTCGATGAGAATGATGCCGTCCGCATCGGTCTGGAACACCCGGTCATAGCCGTTGGCCCCGGTAACACGGAAGGAAAAGCCCGCCAGTTTCCCATCCGAGGAGGTCTTGACGATCCGGAGCGACCCCACCTGCGCCGCATTGAGAAAGCCCTTTTCGGCTTCATTTTCCACGGTCACGGTTTCGCCGTCCGTTGTGATGGCAAAATAGTAGGCGTTCTCGTCCAGATAAAAGCCCTCCGGGGCCTTGGTCTCCTTTGCAAAATAGCCGCCGTAGCAGAGGCCGGTCAGGGTGTACTCACCGCCGCCCAACTCTTCCATCGTGCCCAGCAGTTCGTCCTCAGCATCCAACTCCTGATTGTGATTGCTGTCACGGTAGACCTCAAACACGGCTCCCTCCAGCTTGTTTTCCGGGTAGTCCTTGTCCACCTTCGTGAGGGCCACGCCGCCCTGGATGACCTGCTCGGTCACGTCCAGCGCAATGGGATTATATTCTGCCGTATAGTGCTGCGGCTCTGCGCCGACCGGGTACACGGTATCATCCAGCAGATAGCCCTCGCTGGGGGAGAGCTCCCGGATGGTCCAATCGTTGCCGCAGGCATAATCCGTGGTAGTGAATTGTCCGCTTTCGTTGGTGGTGTAGGTGTCTACCAGTTCCTCACCTTTGAAAACGCCGTAGACAGCACCGGCAAGTGTTGCGTCTCCCTGCGGCAGACCCATTTCGGCGTCCCGCTTGATGAGGGTGGCGCTCCACTTTTTCAGAACATTGCAGACCTCCGCCTGTGTGACCGTGTTCCACTCCACCGCCGTCGTCTGGTCCTCCGGGACAACATAACGGATGCCCGTATCCACCTCGGAGAGGATATAGCCCGTGCCAATGAGCACATCGGTGAACACCGCTTTTCCGTTGCTGCCGGTCACGGCGTATTCGTCCACCGGGAGCCCTGCAAGGGAGGTGCCGGTCAGATGGAACTTCACGCCCTCGTTCAGACCGTCCTCGGCGGTTTTGACCACCTCCAGACTGCCCCGTTTCAGCGTGTTGTAGAAGGTCACGGTGGCAATTTGACCGGAGATCACAGTCACTTGGCGCACCTCTTGGGGTTCATACCGGTCGCTGCTCTGCTCCGTCACGGTGTAGACGCCGGGGTGGAGATCATCGAGCTGCATTTCGCCGTCTGCGTTGGTCGTCACGGCCTGCTCCGTGCCGTTGCCGGAAACGGTGAAGGAAATACCGGACACCTCGCCGTCCTCACTGGTTTTGACGATCTTGATGCTGCCATAGCCGACTCTCAGGTGCAGATAGGCGTACATGGGGTCGCTGACGGTATCCCGGAAGGTGATGACATCCTGCATGGTGCCGTCTGGGCCATAGTGACCGTCGCTCCAGACCAGCACACCCTGCCGGGTGTTGTTTCTGACGGCGGTAATGGTCACACCGTCTGCGGGAGCCGTCTTGGCAGAGATAGTCAGGTCGTTCCCATCGACTGCAAAGGTCATATCCGACTGGGCCGAAGAGAAGGCATATTCGCCCAGAACGCCGTTGGTGTCCGTCAGGGTAGCTGTGTAGTGGCCGCCGTCCCAACTCAGTTCAACCGTCTGTGCAGCTTCCTCACTGCGGTCCATGAAGCTGGGGACGACGGTGTGCTTTTTCACGCTGGTTTCGATGCTGTCATAGTAGGCGGAGAAGCGGCCATAGAGCGGATGGGATGTGCGGTAGACGGATTTCACGGCATCGGCACTGCCGGGGTCAACGTGGTTGAAGTCCGCATCCCGCTCCCCGACAACCGTTTCCCACGCCAGCACCTGCGTGGCCATCATGTGAGCCAGCTTGTCGGCGTCGGCCTCGTTCTGAGAGCGCCAGTCGAGGGAGAGATTTCCCTGATAGCCGTATTGCATGATGCGCCCAAGGAGCGTTTTCATGGTTCGGCCATCAATGGTGCGGTTATATTCGGTGGGGAAGGCGTCCCAATAGTCCTCCCCATAGCTTTCGTAGGAACGGTACAGGTTGCGGGGAACGCCCGGCTCGATGCAGTAGCAGGCCGGGCCGTCGAAGGAGCCGATGGTGTGCAGCGTGGTCATCCATGTTGCCTCGCCGGATGTCCAGCCGTTCATGTAGTGCAGTTCGTCGTGGCCCCAAGTGCCGCTGTAATCCAGATTGGCGTCGCCGTCTCTGGGGAATGCCACCGAGTACGAATCCGCAGTTTCTCCGGTAGGTGCTGCGGCAAAGGCCGTCACGCCGCTGCCGAGGATGGCGGTGAAGCAGATCAGCAGGGCCAACAGCCCGGAAATGCTTCTGCGATAGAGTTTTTTCATTTGTTTTTGACCTCCTGAGAGTAAAAATAAAAAGCACCATCCGAAAAAGGATGCTGCTTTCTGTACGGTGTTGACTTGTGAGATGTTCTTTTTTCAGCTGGTACAGCTGGTAGGAAGGGGGTGAGGTGTGGAGAGGGGGAACCGGAAAAACCGGCTCCGGCACACGGCCTATCCAATGGGCAGACTCTCCCCCGGGCGGAAGATTCAGCGTTCCATCTCTCGCTGCCGCTTTCTGTAATAGTCCAGTGCCCTGATGATCGTATCCTCCATAGTCCGTGCGGGCGTCCCCGGCTTGAAATACTTGCTGATACGCTCTTTGGATATCCGAAATTGTTCCTTCTGATTGGGCTTTTCCTCCGCCATGATGGAGCGGATCACCGCCTCCGACAGCTTTCCCTCCCGGCTGAAGGACTTCATCTTGATGGCCTGCGCCAGCGACGGGGTGCAGTCTGCGTGACCCATCGCATCATAGAGGATGCGCTGTTCCTTTTCGGCAAGGTAAGATAGCTCCACGGCGGGCCGGAAGGCGATTTTGCTGTCGTCCACCATCGCCAGAATCTCCGGAAGCAGGTAGGTGAGACGGATGTAGCGGTCTACCTGCGCCCTGCTATCTCCAGTACCTTGGGCAATAAGCTCGCTTGTTCTTAACTTTGTCTCCAGTGGAGACAAAGTTAAATCTGTCCGTTTCCCCTGTTTCCGCATGGCTTCCAGCTTCATCTTATACGCAAACGCCTTTTCTGATGGCAGGACCTTTTCCCGCTGGAGGTTACTGTCCACCATGACGATGATCGCTTCATCATCCGTCAGGTCCCGCACGATGCAGGGGAGGGTATCCAACCCCGCCAGTCTGCTGGCCAGCTTGCGCCGGTGTCCCGATACCATCTGATAGCTGCCGTCCGCCAACTGCCGCACGAGCCCCGGCACCAGAACGCCGTGCAGCTGCACGCTCTCCATCATTTCCATCATGGCATCGTCCTGCCGCACCTTGAAGGGGTGGTTCGGGAAGTCGCCGATCTGGTCCAGCGGAAGGTCCAGCACCACATCCCGCTTGGCTGCGTCCCGCTGCTCCTGCGTGGTAAACAGGCTATCGAGCGATGTCAGCAGGCCGGATGCGTTGCTTTTCGCCAATGCGTTCCACCTCCTTCACCAGCGTGCCGTAGGCTCTGGCGGCACGCCCGTTCGGCTCGTGTCGGAAAATGCTCTTGTCTGCTGTGCTGATCTCTGCCAGCCGCACGGTGGACGGAATGACAGCTTCAAGCACAGGCAGGTATTTGCCGAAATTCTCCTTGACCCCGGCCACAATGTCTCTGCGGAAGTTCGTGTCGTTGGTCATCGTCAGGAATACGCCGCCGATTTTCAGCTTGGGGTTGATCTGCTGGCGGATGCTCTGTACCGTGCCCGCAAGCTCCGTCATATCCTCGGCGGCCAGATAGTCCGCCTGCACGGGGATGAGCACATAGTCCGAAGCCGACAGGGCGTTAATGACCAGCATCCCCAGCGACGGGCAGCAGTCCAGCAGCACATAGTCGTAATTTCCCTTGATGTCCTCCAGATAGCGCTTGAGCACGGTTTCCCGGCTCATAACATTGACCAGCCCCACCTCCACCGCCGACAATCTGCGGTTGGCGGGAACAAAATCAAAGCCCTCCGGGTGGTGCAGAATTTCCGGATGCTCCGGCCCGCTCTCATTTTGTACGACGGCGTTCATCTGCTCGGACAGGGTGTGGGGCAGGTCGTGGGGCCTGCGCTGGCCCAGCATCTTCGTGAGATCTCCCTGCGGGTCCACATCCACCAGCAAGACCTTCCTGCCGTCCATAGCCAGCCCCGCACCGATGCAATAGACACTGGTGCTCTTGCCGACGCCGCCCTTTTGGTTGGCAACGGCAATCACTTTGCAATTTGCCATTTGAGGTTCCTCCTTTTCGTAAATTTAGCCGCCCGAAGAAATTGGACGGCTATGTAATGCGTTTGGGTATGAAAAAAAGCCGCACAGTTTTGAACGTAAAAACTGTGTGGCCTCTCCTATGTAGTTTTCAGACACGGACCCGTTTGGTCTTCGCATCCACCAGAAGCAAAATCACCTCGTCCACGATGTCGGCATAACGCCCTTGGCGGATGAGCTTGTTCTTGAGACGGATGAGCGCATCCAGGGTTAAGCTGTATTCGTCCTCGCTGAGATAGAGCGTGCAGTATTTTCGTTTCATGTGTCAGCCCTCCTTGTGGCATCAGTATAGCAAACTGCGATGAGTTCATCCATTCTGCAAATAGCGTTTGAAAGGAGAAAAACGATAAAGTTCATTCGGCTTGGTCAAACCGTTTCAAACCGTGCCAAAGCCATTATTTCCGAAAAGGCGGGGCACAGCATTCATTTTTTATGCAGAGGCGACCTGCTCCGGATGACCGCATGAGCGCCCTCGAAAATTAACCCATCCGTTAACAGTTTCGGGGTCAAAAACGGCATTTAGCCCATCGTTAACATGTAAAAATCACGTCAAACCTTGTCAAATTCTATCAGATTTTTTGAAAACGGAACAAATGCTGCGGATATAGAAAAATCCCGGAAAACTCTCGTTTTCCGGGATTTTGATTGCTTTGAAATTGCGAAATCGATCGAAATCAGCGCTTGCTGAACTGGGGTGCCCGACGGGCGGCCTTGAGGCCGTACTTCTTACGCTCCTTCATACGAGGATCACGGGTCAGGAAACCGGCCTTCTTCAGGGCGGCACGGTACTCGGGATTTACCAGCAGCAGTGCACGGCTGATGCCATGGCGCAGAGCACCGGCCTGACCGGACACACCGCCGCCCTCGACGGTAGCCACGATATCCACCTTGCCCAGAGTGCCGGTGGTGTTCAGGGGCTGACGAACCACCATCTTCAGGGTCTCCAGACCGAAGTAATCGTCGATATCACGGCCGTTGATGGTGATGGAGCCGGTGCCGTTGGGGAACAGATGCACACGGGCCACGGAGGACTTACGACGGCCGGTGCCGTACATATAGGGATTCTTAGACTGATACATTCTCTTTTTCCTCCTTACTTGACCAGCTCGGGCTTCTGAGCCTGATGCTCATGCTGCTCGCCGGCGTAGATGTGCAGACGCTTCAGGGAGTCCTTGGTGACGATGTTGCGGGGCATCATGCCACGCACGGCCACACGCACGGCGACCTCGGGCTTCTCCTGCATCAGCAGGCGATACTTGGTCTCCTTCAGGCCGCCCACCCAGCCGGAGTGGGTGCGGTAGTACTTCTGCTCCATCTTGTTGCCGGTGAGGACGGCCTTGCCGGCGTTGATGACGATGACGTTGTCACCGCAGTCAGCATGGGGGGTGTAGGTGGGCTTGCCCTTACCACGCAGCAGGTCAGCGACGATGACGGCGGTCTTGCCCAGGGGCTTACCGGCGGCATCCACGACGTACCACTTGCGGACAACATTGCCCTTTTTTTCCATATAAGTGGACATGGTGATTTCCTCCAATTTATATAATGTATTGCTTTACTTTTCCGTGCTCCCTTGCTATCATGGGGAGAGAAAACACGCAAACAGCGCAAGGATATTTATAGCACACCCCCGCAAAAATGTCAACAGCGTTTTAATTTACCATTAGAACATCTGCGATTATCTCTTGTTTTCTCTGTTTATCTCTCGTTTTCTAAAAACGCAATTTTATTTCCCGGAGGCAGCATATGCAGCATATTTTAGGACAGGTCCGCCGCTGCGTGGAGGACTATCACATGATCGAGGCCGGGGACAAGGTGGCCGTGGGCGTCTCCGGCGGCAAGGACAGCCTGCTGACCCTGACGGCTCTGGCCCGGCTGCGGGACTTCTATCCCATCCCCTTTCAGGTGGAGGCCATCACGCTGGAGACCGGCACACCGGGCATGAGCTTTGACGCCGTGGCGGAGCTGTGCCGGGAGCTGGAGGTCCCTTACACCCGCATCCATGTGCCGGTATACCAGATCGTGTTTGAAGAGCGCAAAGAAAAGAACCCCTGCTCCCTCTGCGCCAAGCTGCGGCGGGGCAGCCTGAATACGGCGCTGACGGAACGGGGGATCCACAAGATCGCACTGGGGCATCACTACGACGATGCCATCGAAACGCTGCTGATGAATCTGCTGTTCGAGGGGCGCATCGGCTGCTTCCAGCCGGTGACGTATCTGGACCGCACGGGTATCACCCAGATCCGTCCGCTGCTGTACTGCCGGGAGGCCGACATCCGCCGCACGGTGGAACGGCTCCGCCTGCCGGTGGTCCACAACCCCTGTCCCGCCAACGGCTCCACCCGCCGGCAGGAGGTGAAGGATCTGATCCACCAGCTGGAGGGGCGCTATCCCGACATCAAGCAGAAGCTTTTCGGCAGTCTCCAGCGCTATCCTCTCTACGGTTGGAATCTGGAGCAGCAGGAGCGCTGACCGACGGTTTCCGCTTCTATCTTGCAGGTAATATGTAATATCATGTCGTTTTGTCACGCCAGCACCCATTGCAGCAGCAACAGCAGACCGAAGCCGGGGACGCCCAGCAACCCGATGAAGAGGGCGTTGAACACGTTGAGCCCCAGCCGGATGCCGGTGAGGGCGGCGGTGAGGTTCAGCAGCCACACCGCCCCGAAGCCCAGCGCCGAGTTCACCAGCACCCGCAGGGCCAGCTTCACCGGCCCCCGGAACAGGCGCACGGCGGCGAACAGTAAAAACGCCCCCACCACGCACAGTGCGCCGATCTCTATACCGGACATACAGGCCCCCCCTTCCCGGCGGAGGCCGCCACGGCGGCGGGCACCGCCGTCCGTCCCCCGGAGCGGGCCGCCGGCTCCTGCTCCTTGATGCACCGCAGCAGATAGCTGTATCGGGCCTTCAGGGCGCTGATCTCGTAGATGCTGGCCTCTATCAGCTCCGGCTCCGTGACATAGTTGAACTTATCGTAGGCGCACTTCAGCGCCATATTGGTCTGCTGCAATTCCTCCCGCAGGATATCCAGCGGATGCTCCACCTTTTTTCCCATGTCCAAGTCCTCCCCGTTCCCTTTCATTGTACGGATATTTTATCCGGATATGCCGGACTTTAGCCGTGGGACAAGCCGAAATTTTCAGGAGGTGCGCCATGCACGAGGAATATATGCGTCAGGCACTGGCACTGGCCCAGGAGGCCGCCGCCCACGGCGAGGTGCCGGTGGGCTGTGTCATCGTCCGGGAGGGCCGGATCGTGGGCCGGGGCCGCAACCGCCGGGAGGAGAAGCAGCACACCTCCTCTCACGCCGAGATGGAGGCCATCCGGCAGGCCAACGAGGCCCTTGGCACCTGGCGGCTGGACAACTGCACCCTCTATGTGACGCTGGAGCCCTGTCCCATGTGCGCCGGGGCCATCCTCAACGCCCGCATTCCACGGGTCTATTACGGCGCACGGGATCGGGAGATGGGTGCCTGCGGCGGCGTGCTGAACCTGTTCATGGAGGACTTCCCCCATCCGCCGGCGCTGGTGGGCGGGGTGCTGGCGGAGGACTGCCGCCGGGTGCTGACGGATTTCTTCCGAAATATCCGATAAATGAATTTTCCACATTCCACTTGATTATTGTTTCGTTTGTTTTCGTCGTTTCGCTGAATCTTCCCACTAAACGTCGCCTTATTTGTCTCTTTAGGTGATATCTTTTCCAAAATGTATATGGTACAATCAGAACATCCCGAACATATGCAACACAAACGGGAGAACCCATATGAAAGGAACCGTTTTTTCATGGAACCTAATGCTATCCTCAGTGAATCCCTGTCTCTGAGCAGTGATATCCCTCTCTATGCCCAGCTGGTGGGCATCATCAAGCGCAGCATCTCCTCCGGCGCACTGGCCATCGGCGATCTGCTGCCCTCCGAGGCGGAGCTTTGCCGGGCGCTGAATGTCAGCCGCAACACCGTCCGTCAGGCCATCGGTGAGCTGGAGGATGAGGGCCTCGTGGTCCGCAAGCGGGGCAAGGGTACTTTTGTGGCCGACCCCAACACCAACCGCCGGGGCGTGCGCTATTCCTTCACCACCGAAGTCTCCTCCCTGGGCAAGACGCCCTCCTCCACACTGGTGGACTTCGGCGTTATCGTCCCTACACGGGCCATCTGCGAGAAGATGGAGCTGCGGGAGGGGACGTCGGTCTACTGCTTCACCCGTGTCCGCAATGTGGACGGTGAGCCTCTGATCCTGGAGACGTCCTACTATCCCCAGTTTATCTACCCCAACCTCACCCGTGAGATGGTGCAGACCCACAGCTTTTACAGCCTGCTGTACCATGTGGGCATCACCCCCTTCTCCGCTGAGGATACCTATGAGGCGGTGATGCTGGATGCGCCCCGTGCCAATCTCCTCAGCGTGGAGCCGGGCAGCTGTGCCTTCTATCACCAGCGCCGCACCAAGACCGAGGACGGCCGGGTCTATGAGTACACCCGCAGCTATATCCGGGGCGACCGGGTACGGCTGGACGTGCATATGCAGAAGAGCGGCATGACCTTCTCCCGCATCATCGACTGAAGCCCTGAAAACGCCCCCAGCCGCAGAGCCTTCCCTCTGCGGCTGGCTGGTTTTTGCAAACTTTCCCCGCACCTCCCCTTTACAGCCCGACCTCTTTCGGATATAATAGAAAGGCTAAGGAAATCTGACACAAGAAGGAGACGACCCTATGGCAGTCATTGAATACGACGAATATAAGCAGAAGCTTCAGGCGCTGGAGCCGACCCTTCAGGAGCTGGAAAAGGCCCTGTCCATTCCCAAGGCCCGTGAAGAGTTGGCGCAGCTTCAGAAGGAGACGGAGCAGGAGGGCTTTTGGAGCGACGTGGACCGCAGCCAGAAGGTCTCCCAGCAGATCAAGCGGCTGGAGAGCAAGGTCAAGAAGTATGACCGTCTGGTGTCCGACTGGGAGGACACCCTGACCCTGTGCGAAATGGCACAGGAGGAGGACGACGCCTCCCAGCTGCCGGAGGTCACCTCCGGCTACGAGGCGCTGGAAAAGGAGATCAACGAGCGGCGTCTGGCGGCGCTGCTGTCCGGTGAGTACGACGCCAACAACGCCATCCTCACCTTCCACGCCGGAGCAGGCGGCACCGAGGCCCAGGACTGGACGGAGATGCTCTACCGGATGTATACCCGCTGGGCGGAGCGCCACGGCTACACCTATCAGCTCATGGACTACGAGGCCGGCGATGAGGCGGGCATCAAGTCCGCCACCATCCTCATCGAGGGGGAGAATGCCTACGGCTATCTGAAGAGCGAGAACGGTGTTCACCGTCTGGTGCGTGTTTCTCCCTTCGATGCCAACGCCCGACGCCAGACCAGCTTCGCTGCGCTGGAGGTCATGCCGGAGCTGGACGACGACAGCGAGATCGAGATCCGCCCGGAGGACATCGAGATGCAGGCCTGCCGCTCCAGCGGTGCAGGCGGTCAGCACATCAACAAGACCTCCTCCGCCGTCCGCCTGACCCACCTGCCCACGGGCATCGTGGTGTTCTGCCAGACGGAGCGCAGCCAGTTCCAGAACCGCGACAACGCCATGAAGATGCTGCGGGCCAAGCTGGCGGAGCTGAAGCTGCAGCAGCACGCCGAGAAGATCAGCGACCTCAAGGGCGTACAGATGAAAATCGAGTGGGGCAGCCAGATCCGCTCCTATGTGTTCATGCCCTACACGCTGGCCAAGGACACCCGCACCGGTTATGAAATGGGCAACATTCAAGCCGTCATGGACGGCGATATCGACGGCTTTATCAATGCCTATCTGACCGCCGCCGCCAACGGTGAGATCAAGAAGTAAAGGATCATCTTCCAGAAAAATAACCGCCCCCGCAGGTCACGACCTGCGGGGGCGGTTTCAGGTACAGAGCTTACTCGCCCATGGGGGCGCCGCACTTGGGGCAGAACTTGCCGTCGGAGGACTCACCGCACACGGGGCAGACCTTCTGCTGGGTCTCCTCCCCAGCGGGCTGCTCCTCGCAGCTGCAAGGGCAGGACTCCCCTTCCTTCTTGGCGGCCTTGGCGGTCTCCAACTCGCCGATGCGCTCCTTAGAGGCGATGACGGCGGCCACCACATCCTTCACGGCATCGGGGACCTCGCCCCCATACTCGGACACGAACCACTCACCGATGGCACGGTAATTCTTTTCCATTTCACGCTGCTCGGAGATGATCTCCATGCTGGCCTTGGCGGAATCCGAAACACTCTTCGCCTTCTCGGAGGCGACGCCCGCCAGATCCTTGGCCTTTTCCGCCGCTACGCCGGCGACGGCCTGTGCCTTCTTGCCCAGTTCTTCAAAAAATGCCATGTTCATGATCTCCTTTCATATACACGGGTGTGCTTGTATTATACCCCCGCACACTTTTGTTTGTCAATGGCGGTCGAGGGGCGGCAGCGGGCAAAAAATGTAAATTTTTTATGCTTGCGTCGCCGGTGGGAATCCGATATAATGAGGAAAATTCCGTCAGGAGGGGAAGTTATGAACCGCATCAGCAAGGAGAACTACTACCTGAACATCGCCCAGACCGTTCTGGAGCGTGCCACCTGTCTGCGCCGGGTCTACGGCGCCATCATCGTCAAGAACGACGAGATCATTTCCACCGGCTACAACGGCTCCCCCCGTGGGCGGAAAAACTGCGTGGACATGGGCTTTTGCACACGGGAAGCCATGCAGGTGCCGAGGGGCGAGCGCTATGAGCTGTGCCGCAGCGTCCACGCCGAGGCCAACGCCATCATCTCCGCCAGCCGCCGGGACATGGTGGGCGGTACGCTGTATCTGGTGGGCCGCAATGCCCAGACCGGAGAGCTTCTGACGGACGCCACCTCCTGCCCCATGTGCCGCCGCATGGTCATCAATGCGGGGCTGGCCCGTGTGGTGATCCGCCGGACGCCGGAGGAGTTCACCGTGGTGGACGTGGAGGAATGGGTCCGCACCGACGATCTGGCTCTTCCGGAAAAAATATGACACCTGCCGGAGGGGAGCGGTACTCCCCTCCGGTTTCTTTTTCCCCGTCTTTTCTTTTTTCCCGCCATGTGCTATACTGGGGAGCAATATCACCCGAAAGCGAGGAGACACCATGAACATCGGCCGCATCCATGTGGATTCCCGGCTGGTCCTGGCCCCTATGGCCGGGGTCACCGATCTGGCCTTCCGCCAGATCTGCCGGGAACTGGGGGCAGGGCTTACCGTCACCGAGATGGTCAGCGCCAAGGCCCTGTGCTATCAGGACCGCAAGACCCGCAGTCTGCTGCGTCTGGGGCCGGGGGAGCATCCTGCCGGGGTGCAGATCTTCGGCAGCGACGCCGCCTGCATGGCGGAAGCCGCCTGCATGGCCGCCGAGCTGTCCGGCGCCGACTTCATCGACATCAACATGGGTTGTCCCGTGGGCAAGGTGGTCTCCAACGGTGACGGCTCCGCCCTGATGAAGGACCCGGAGCGGGCTGCACGCATTGCCGAGGCGGTGGTGAAGGCCTGCCCGGTGCCGGTGACGGTGAAGATGCGCCGGGGCTGGGACAAGGGCAGCATCAATGCCGTGGAGCTGGCCCGGATGCTGGAGCAGGCAGGGGTGTCGGCGGTGGCCGTTCACGGCCGCACCCGCGCCCAAATGTACGCCGGACAGGCGGACTGGGTCACCATCCGTCAGGTGAAGCAGGCGGTGTCCATCCCCGTTATCGCCAACGGCGACGTGTTCTCGGCGGAGGATGCCGTGGCCATCCTCCACTTTACCGGCGCTGACGCCGCCATGATCGGTCGGGGCAGCTTCGGCAACCCATGGATCTTTCAGCAGGCCCAGGCGGCGCTGGAGGGCCGTCCCGTCCCGCCGCTGCCGCCGCTGGCGGAGCGCTGTGATGTGGCGGTGCGGCAGATCCGTCTGGCCGCTGAGGACAAGGGGGAGCACATCGCCATGCTGGAGGCCCGGAAGCAGTACGCATGGTATCTCAAGGGCGTTCCCCACGCCAACTACTATAAGGAACAGATCGTGCGGATGAACACACTGGAGGATATGGAGCGCATCACCGCCGGTATCAAGAGGGACCTGAAATGACCGAGCAGCAGTGGATCGCCCGTGCCAGACACGGTGACGCAGACGCCTTCGAGCAGCTGGTGGTGGCCTACGAAGGGCCGGTGTACCGACTGGCCCTGCGGATGTGCGGCAGCGCCGAAGACGCCCGTGAGGTGGCACAGGACGCCTTTCTGGCGGCATGGCGTGGCCTGCCAGCTTTCCGGGGCGACAGCCGCTTCTCCTCATGGCTGTACCGGCTTACCACCAATGCCGCCATCGACTTCCTGCGTCGGGAAAAGCACCATCTGGGGAACCTCCCGCTGGAGGAGGCCCCGGAGCGGCCGGATCCCCGGCAGCCGGAGCTTCTGGCGGAGCAGAGAGAGCAGCAGGAGGCCTGCAAAGGGCGCTGGATCAGCTGTCACCGGAACACCGGCAGGTGCTGCTGCTGCGGGTGGTGCAGCAAATGAGCTACGACGAGATCGCACAGGCTCTGTCGCTGGAGAGCGGCACGGTGAAATCCCGGATCAGCCGGGCCCGCCGCCAGCTGCGGGAAATTCTCCTGCGGCAGGGGAACTTCTTCTCCGACTCTGCCGTCTTACCAAATAGAAAGGAGGGGTGAGTATGCACTGCAATCAGGAACAGATCGAGGCCCTGCTGGACGGGGAACTCACCGGTCCGGAGGGGGACGCCGTACTCGCCCATCTGCGGGATTGTCCCGGCTGCCGCAGCTACTACCGGCAGCTGCTGGCCATGGAGCAGGCCCTGCGGGCCGATACCGATCCCGTCCCGGAGGACCTGCTTGCGGATATCATGAGCCGGGTCCATGACACCCCCCAGCGCCGGCGGCGGCAGCCGTGGCTACGGGCTGCCATGGGCATGGCGGCGTGTCTTGTGGTGGTGCTGGGCATCTATCTGGTACGCCAGCAGGCGGAGAAGGGCGGCGACTCCCCCTTCAGCGGTATTTTGCCGGATTCCTCCGCCAACAACTCTGTCGGCGCCGACGAGGATACTTTCACCGACGAGGTCGTTCCCTCTGACGGTGGTCTGGCCTTCTCCTCCGGCGGCACAGAGAATCAGGAATCCTCCGGCCCGGCGGACTATGTGCTCACGGGCCACCCGGAGCTGGCCCAGCAGGCCCGCCAGTGGTTGTCCCAGCAGGGACTGGAGCCGGACGGGGACGGCGTCTATCCCCTCACTGTCCAGCAGATACAGGGACTGAACGCCGCCGTGCCGGAGCTGGAGCTTCCCACGGATGATGCACTGCGCCTGCTGCTGGAGGACTGAGGCCTGCCTTGACGGGCCGGGCAAAATGCGCTACAATGACCCCAGAAGGGCTTTCCCACCTAAGTGCAAAAGGAGGTCATCCCATGACAGAACAGGAACTGTGCCGGGCCGCCATTGCCATGCTGGACCGTTCTTACAGCCCCTATTCCCATTTTCCCGTGGGTGCGGCGCTGGAGTGCAGCGACGGCACGGTGTTCACCGGCTGCAACATTGAAAACGCCGCCTACGGTCTCACCATCTGCGCCGAGCGCACCGCCATCTTCAAGGCCATCAGTGAGGGCCGTCGGGATCTCAAACGCATCGTCATCGCTGGGAAGAGCGAGGACTACTGCGTCCCCTGCGGCTCCTGCCGGCAGGTGATGCAGGAGTTCGCCCCCCAGATGGAGGTCATCTGCCTCAACGGCAAGGGGGAGGCCAAGCACTTCGCCCTGAAGGAGCTGCTGCCCTATGGCTTCGACGAGACGTGGCTGTGACCGCCGCCCTACAGGCGGCATAGGATAGACCACTCCCCTAAAAGGAGGTCTTTTCCGTGGCAGATACGCTGGATACCCTGCCGGCGGGCCGGTGGGCCGCCATCCGGGCTGTAACGCACTCCCAGCGTCAGCGGCTGCTGGAGCTGGGCTTCATCCCCGGCACGATCGTCCGGGCGGTGCAGATCAGTCCCTTGGGTGATCCGGTGGCCTATGAGGTGCTGGATGCCGTCATTGCCCTGCGCCGCTGTGACGCCCGGTGCGTCCATATCACGGTGCTGTAAGTGCTCATGCTGCACATGTTAAAAAGGAAGAGACGATGGAAACATCGTC
>ENA-UOOA01001268-UOOA01001268.1-human-gut-metagenome-genome-assembly--contig:-P61old-NODE-1268-length-42421-cov-30.980952_pt1 | contig 42421 bp, 43 predicted proteins | sample MGYA00242467_ERZ724014 | MGnify/ENA metagenome assembly ERZ724014 | reverse complement strand
AATAGGTAGATGCCGACTTCTCTTTTAAGCAAAGCGCCTTATCCCGCAAGGGGTAAGGCGCTTTTGCTCTTTGTTTCGTGATTTGTGATAGGGGATATGGAGATAGTAGGGACGCACACTATGCGTCCGCAAAGCGAGTGACAACGCAAATCCGCGGGTGAACAATATTCGTCCTGACGATGTGCAATTACGAAAAATGACATCTATTTTACCGTGAATCTCTTTACAATATAAAATTGTCGATTTATAATAATGGCAATGTACGTGCTGCATAATTTCTCCGAGTTTCACATTTTTGGGCCGCTTAGGTATCTGGAATCTGCCTGGCTTTCAAATGTGGGCAGAGCTTTGCTTTGCCAAAATGGAGGAATACGACGATGATTCGTAATACGGCTGTTACTGTATGTGGCCCGTTAAATGTAAACAAATTGGGCGTTACCTATGTGCATGAGCACCTGATGGTAAAACCCCAGCTGCCGGATGAGTATTATATCCCTTATACGTTGGATGACGAGGCGGCTTCGACGGAGGAGACCCGCAGTTTTTCCGCAGCCGGGGGTGAGACCCTGGTGGAGATGACGCCGATCAACTACGGCCGCAACGTAAAGGCCTATCAGCGCATTGCGCAGGCTACCGGTGTGCATGTCATCTGCTGCACAGGCTTCCACAAGCAGCTGTTTATGCCGCCCTGGTTTGGCGATAAAACCGACGGTGAGCTGTATGATATTCTGATGGACGAAGTGACGAATGGCCTGGATGGCACCGAGATCCACCCGGGTGTTATCAAGCTGGGCACCAGCTTTGAGGAAGTGACCGCCGCCGAAAAGCGCTCCATCGAGGCAGTGGCCCGCGTACACCGCGACACGGGCATCCCCATCAGCACCCACTGCGACAAGGGCACAATGGGCATGGACCAGCTGCGCCTGCTGGAAAAACACGGTGTCGATCCGAAGAATGTGCTGCTGTGCCACATTGACAGCAAGATGGATACGGACTATGCCATCCGGCTTTGCCGCGAGGGCGCTACTATTTGCCTGGACCATGTTGGCCGAGAACTGCAGGATCGCGATTCCTATCGCGTGCGGATGATCACGGCGCTGGTGGAGGCCGGCTGCGTAGACCACGTGACCCTGGCCGGCGATATGGGCAAAAAGAACTATCTGCCTGCCTACGGTGGTAAGCCCGGCTTCACCTATATCCTGACCGACCTGAAGGCGGAACTGCTGCCTTACATCGGCGAAGAAAACTTCCACAAAATGATGGTAGAGAACCCCAAACGAATTTTCGCCTGGAAATATAACGACTAACATAGAAAAAGGAGGGGCAGCAATGGCCACTCTGACTGAACTGATCCGACAGGAAGACCCCAAACGCCCCTATACCGATGAACAACTGGCCCAGATGTTGCAGCTGCGCCGCGAACAGGTAGTGGAACTGCGGCGGATCAACGGCATTCCTAACTCCTGGATGCGGCTGCGCCCGGCGCTGGTGGTAGAGATGCAGAAACTTCTGGAGCAGGAGCCGGGACTTTCGGATCGGTCGCTGACCCTGCGGCTGAACGCGATGGGCTACAATGTCTCGCGCTATCTGGTAAAGGAACTGCACAGCAATTTGCCAGAAAAAGAAGCCGAGCCGCAGCCTGAACCGGCCGTAGAAATCACCACGCAAGAGGAGACCGAGGACACCAACGTGTTTGCCGGGATGATCGGCTACGACGGCGGCCTGAAAGCGCAGATCCATCAGGCGAAGGCGGCGGTATCTTATCCGCCCAACGGCCTGCACACACTCATTATTGGGCCGTCTGGTTCCGGCAAAACGTTTCTGGCAGAGAATATGTACCACTATGCGGTGCAGCAGGGCCTGCTGGCGCCGGATGCCCCCTTTGTCTCCTTCAACTGCGCCGATTACGCCGACAACCCGCAGCTGCTGAACAGCCAGTTGTTTGGCTATGTGCGCGGCGCGTTCAGCGGCGCCAACGCCACCAAGGACGGCCTGGTGCAGAAGGCAGACGGCGGCATCCTGTTTTTGGATGAGATCCACCGTCTGTCCGGGGAAGGGCAGGAAATGCTTTTCTACCTGCTGGACAAGGGCAGCTACCGCCGACTGGGCGATTCCGGCCCGGCACGCAAGGTCAATGTGCGGCTGATCGCCGCTACCACCTCTTCGCCGGAGTCGGCCCTGCTGCTGACGTTCCGCCGCCGTATCCCCATCGTCATCTCGATGCCCGGCATCGCTGACCGCCCGATGGCGGAGCGGTTTGCCGTGCTGCAAAGCATCTTTGCGGGGGAGTACAAGAAGATCGACCGCAAGCTGGTGGTGGAACGGGAGGCCGTGCGCATCTTATTGCAATATGATTGTCCCGGCAACATCGGCCAGATGCAGAGCGACATCCAGGTCTGCTGCGCCAACGCGTTTTTGGAGAGCGTCTCCAAGCAGCAAGACACCGTTTACATCCGTGCCGAACTGGTGCAGCAGTTGATCTCGGCAGGCAGCCTGACCCGTTCGCTGGAAGTGGAAAGCTGTTATGATCGGCAGCTGGTCTTCCCGCAGATGGAGGACGACGCCAGTCAAACGCTGGATAAAATGTACTACCGACTGAAAGAAATTGCCGAGGAAGACTGCACGCCTGAAGCGCGGATGAAAGCCCTGCAGACCGTACTGCTGGGCCGCGTGCTGCCGCAGAACAACCTGCACAATAACAACACGGCGAAATCGCTGGAGCAGGAGCGGCAGGAAGTGCGCAAGGTCGTGCTGGCTGTGCTGGCCGAGATGCGGGACAGCCTGAATTCCTGCCGCAAGGACTTTGAGGACGCGTTAGTGCTCAGCCTGACCACAGATGTGCCCCAAAACGCCAACGGTACACAGATTTCACTGGCGGAAAAGTACCCGGCTGAGATGGAACTGGCCCAACAGTTCATTGACCGTTTCCGCGCCAAGCGGCCTTGCAATATAAGCGACTACAAGCGGCAGATGCTCACCCTGTGCCTGGTGGCATTCTCGGCCCGCAAGATGGAGCGGCGCATCCGGATCATACTGATGGCTCACGGCCAGGTCGGCCCGGCCATGGCCGAGGTCGTGAACCATGTGCTGCAGGACGACAACGCCATCGGCTTCTCCATGGGCTGGGACGAGCCCAACGAGCGGGTGTTGGAGCGCGCCATCCGTCTGGTCCAACAGGTGGATGAGGGGCTGGGCTGCCTGCTGCTGGTGGATATGGGTTCGCTGGCGTCCTTTGCGCCGGAGATTTCCCTGCGCACCGGTGTCAGCGTGCGGTGCGTGGCCCGCGTGGATACGCTGATGGCGCTGGACGCCGTGAACCGGGCCAGCTTCCGGGATAAATGCACACTGGATGAACTAGCGGATGCGCTGGAAATCGGTCGTCTGCACGCCGGATTCTCCGACCTGGAGCAGCGTACCGGTAAACCGTCTGCGATCCTGACGGTCTGCATCACCGGCGAGGGTTACGCCCGCCGCATAGAGAGCTTCTTGAAAGCCACCGTGGTGGAGTGCAGCGACATCAAAATTGTGGATGTGGGCCTGCTGAACCGCGATGCTATGCTGGCCCGCGTGGAAGAACTGCGCCGGGACTACGACATCGTGGCCGCGGTAGGCACCATCAACCCGGAACTGCCGGGCATTCCGTTTTTGCCGATGAACTACATCTTCTCTGGCCGCGGCTCGATGGCGCTGACAAACCTGCTGGAGGCCCACTGCCAGCACAACAGCGGCATCGGCGATCTGCTGGACCCGCAGCTGATCCTTTGCGATGCGGATTTCCAGGACAAGAACGATGCGCTGGACACCATGTGCACGATGCTGATGGAGAAAGGCTGCGTTAAGCCGGAATTTTTGCTGAGCGTCTACAAGCGGGAGAACTTAGGCGTAACCTGCCTGCCGGGGCATATTGCCATCCCCCACGGCGAGCCCGCCTACGTCACAAAACCTGCCATCTGCGTCGCCAAAATCTGCCATCCGTTGGACTGGGCGGGCGGATTTGTGGCTGAAATTGTTTTTTTGTTTGCGCTGGACGAAAAATGCCAGGGATTTGTACAAAATTTCTGCGATATTATTAAAGACGAAAATAACGTAAAGAAGTTATTATCTGCAAAAAATGCCAAGGAAATCTACGATTTCCTAAAATAGAATCAAGTTCTGCCAGAAAGTTGGCACGTAACTTGCTACATATATGGGTGTAAGGGTTCCAGATCCCTTGCACCCACATTTTTGTATTGGAGCAAATGCAGCACTACGGTACAAGAGAAAAGGAGGTGAACTACACAGATGGCTATGCGAGATATTCTTTTCCCTGAATGTGTGATTACACACATGAAAGCAAAAAGTAAAGAGGATGCTCTGCACCAGCTGTATGAAGTTCTTTTGAAAAACGGGAAGGTAAAGACCAGCTTTTACGATGCTGTCTTGGAGCGTGAGCGCGATTACCCCACCGGCCTTGAACTGGAAGAGTACAATGCAGCAATTCCTCATGTGGTCCCGGCTCATGTTGAACATTCTGCCATGGGCATTGCGGTCCTGGATACGCCTGTTACGTTCCAGCGCATGGATGACGATGAAGCCACGGTGGACGTCAATGTGATCTTCAACATTGCATTGGATGTTAACGGCAAGCAGATCGACATCCTGCAGGAGATCATGGCGATCCTGGCGGACAAGGACGTGATGGGGCAGTTGGTCAAGGCCGACACCCCGCAAGATGTTATGAACATTTTAAAGAAAGAAGGATGATTTCTTATGAAAAAGATTATGGTTTGCTGTGGTTCTTCCATGATCACCTCTACCATCGCTATTAACAAGCTGAAGACCGCTATGGCCAACGCTGGCATTGATGTCAAGTTCATTCAGTGCAAGTTCGCCGAGGTCCAGGGCAAAGTCAAGGTCGAGCGCCCCGACGTTATCGTGCCCACCGGCGCACTGAAGGACAGCCTGACCGATTCCGTTCCCGTTGTGCGTGGCACCTGCTTCGTGACCGGCGTTAGCGAGAAAGAGGCCATCGACGAGATCATCAAGATCTTGCGCGGCTGATTGCAGAAAGAAATAGGAAAGCGCGGCGGTACCACTGCCCCTGAAATGGCCGCTGCAAAATTATAAAACCGGAGGAGTTATAAAATGCAAGTTGTTATTGACGCCTTGAACTGGATCTGCGGTTTGGGTCCCATGTGCATGATGCCCATCATCATGTTCGTTATCGGTATTTGTCTGCGTGTTAAGATCGGCACCCTGCTGAAGTGCTGCATCACCACCGGTGTTGGCTTCTGTGGTGTCAACCTGGTCATCAACACCTTTGTTGCACAGGTTGGCCCCAGCGTGCAGAACATGGTCGCCCGCTTTGGCCTGCATACCGACATCATGGATGTGGGTTGGCCTGCCCGTGCCGCCGCTACCTGGGCTTACCCCTTGGCCGCTGTGGTCGTCTTCGTCGTCCTGGGCATCAACATCCTGATGCTGGTTCTGAAGGCTACCAACTGCGTCATGGTCGACTTCTGGAGCTACAACCACTTCATCTTCTGCGCTGCTATCTGCTATTATGCTTCCGGCAGCGCCATCATCGGCCTGATCTGCGGTGCTATCTGCGCTATCGTTACCTTCAAGCTGGCCGACTGGACCCAGCCTGTCGTTGAGGAAGAGTTCGGCCTGCCCGGCGTTTCCTTCCCCACCTCCAACAGCATCAGCTGGGCACCTCTGGCTTACCTGCTGAACAAAGTTTACGACCACATCCCCGGCCTGAACAAGCTGCAGGCTGACCCCGAGAGCATCCAGAAAAAGTTCGGCGTCCTCGGCGAGCCTCTGATGATCGGCACCATCCTGGGCGCTGTGTTCGGCATCCTGGGCGGCAACGATGTTGCCGGCGTTATGACCGTTGCTATGTACACCGCTGCTACCATGGTCCTGACCCCGAAGATGATGCAGGTCCTGATGGAAGGCCTGATTCCGTTTGCTGATGCCGTTAAGGAGCTGCTGAACAAGAAGTTCAGCGGCAATAAGTTCCACATCGGTATCGATGCTGCCCTGACCATCGCTAACCCCAGCTGCATCGCCGTTGGCATCCTGATGGTCCCCACCACCATCATCCTGGCCATGGTCCTGCCCTTCAACCGTCTGCTGCCCATCTCTGATATTGCTTACCAGGCCATGTGGCTGTCCGCTTACCCGGTCGCATTCAGCAAGGGCAATGTTGTCCGCAGCTATATTTCCTGCGTGATCTTCACCATCATCATGCTGTTCATCGCCACCTCTCTGGCTCCTGTCCACACCGCACTGGCTGTGGCTGGCGGCTATGACCTGGCCGGTGCCGCTCTCGTCTCCACTGAGGATGCCGGTACCCACCTGCTCTCCTACCTGCTGAGCGTTGTTGCAGGTCTGTTCCACTAAGCAATTCCGCTAACGAATTCCAAGATAGTGCAAAGGGCAGTTTTGTAGGCCGTGAAACGTCTGCGGCTGCCCCTTTGCACTGTATGTTAGGAGGTTTCCCAATGAAAATTTCCGGTATTACCGTATATGAGGTCAAACCCCGCTGGATCTTTGTTAAGATCACCACCGATGAAGGCATCGAGGGCTGGGGAGAGATGATCTCCGGCACCAAGACCGAAACCGTCGTGGCCGGTGCCAAGGAAATGGGCGAGTATCTGCTTGGCCGTGACCCGTTCGAGATTGAGCGCCTGTGGCAGGAGATGTACAAGTCCTTCTTCCGCGGCGGCCCTATCAACGGCACCATCGTCTCCGGCATGGAGATGGCCCTGTGGGACATCAAGGGCAAGGCTTTTGGCGTGCCCGTGTATGAGTTCCTGGGTGGCAAGGCCCGCGACCGCATCAAGGTCTACTCCTGGATCGGAGGCGACCGTCCCGACGATGTGGCCAAGGCCGCGCTGGAGCGCCGTGCCATGGGTTTTGACGCTGTCAAAATGAACGCTACCGAGGAGCTGCACTACATTGACTCCTTTGCCAAGATCCAGGCCGTTGTGGACCGCGTTGCCTCCATCCGCGAGGCCTGTGGCAATGATTTCGGCATCGCTGTCGACTTCCACGGCCGTGTGCATAAGCCGATGGCCAAGGTGCTGGCCCATGAACTGGAGCCCTACAAGCTGATGTTCATGGAGGAAGTTGTCCTGCCCGAGAACGAGGAAGGCTTCCGCGAGGTCGCCAACCAGGTCTCCACCCCGCTGGCTACCGGCGAGCGCCTGGTCAGCCGCTGGCAGTACAAGAACCTCTTCCGTGAGGGTGCCATCGACATCATCCAGCCTGACGTTGCCCTGGTCGGCGGCATCCTGGAGACAAAAAAGATTGTCGCCATGGCTGAGGCCTTTGATATGGCTGCCGCGCCCCACGCCCCCTACGGCCCCATTGCGCTGGCCGCTACATTGCAGGTGGATGTCTGCTCTCCCAACGTCTTTATCCAGGAGCAGAGCTTGGGCATCCACTACAATAAGGGCTTTGACCTGCTGGACTTCGTCAAGAATAAGGACATTTTCCAGTACAAGGATGGCTATGTGGATGTACCCACCAAGCCCGGCCTGGGTCTGGAGATCGACGAGGACCTCGTCAAGGAAGTTTCCGCCGAGGGCCTGCATTGGACCAACCCCAAGTGGCGTAACTACGATGGCACCATGGCCGAGTGGTAAGCAGACCAGAAAGGAAATACCATTATGGATATGTATGCAATTACCGCAGAGCACCCGCTGCTGGGCATCCTACGCAATGTCCCGCTGGAAAAAACCATCGACTATGCCGATGCTGCTGTGCGCGGCGGCGTAGCGTTCTTTGAGGTGGCCCTCAACAGCCCCCACGCGCTGGAGCAGATCACCATGCTGCGCAAGCACTTTGGTGACCGCTGCCTGGTAGGCGGCGGCACGGCCATCACCACCGAGCGCTGCCGCACCGCAGTGGACGCCGGTGCCCAGTTCCTGCTGACCCCCGGCACCCCTGTGGACGTGCTGGAGTACTGCGCCAAGAACGATATTGCCCTACTGCCCGGCGTGCTGACCCCCACCGATGTGGCCGTCAGCCTGGAGTATGGCTTTAAGACCATGAAGCTTTTCCCTGCTGGCAGCATGCCGATGAGCTATCTGAAGGACCTGAAGGGTCCCTTCGACGATACCCACTACATGGCCATTGGCGGTGTGAACCCGCAGAATATCCGCCAGTTCTTTGACGCCGGCTACCTGAGCGTAGGTCTGGCCAGCAGCCTGATGCCCAAGGACGCCGTGGCTGCCAACGACTGGGAAACATGCGAGGCCTATGTCCGTGACCTGGTCAGCCGCATTGGCCGCAACTGATTTGCCATTACCGTAAAAGCATCCTTCATAAAAATCGCCGATCGGAACCTATGAGGCTCTGATCGGCGATTCTTTTGTAAGTATTTAGTCAAAGCTGGCGGTCACTGCTTGCGCTCAAACGCGCCGGGGATGCCCAGCAGCAGCCGATACTTGGCCACGGTGCGCCGGGTGGTGGTAATACCCTGGGCCGTCAGCTGATCCGCCAGCTGTGCGTCAGAGAGAGGATGGACGGGATCTTCCTCCTGCAGCAGTTTATGCAGGGCGGCCAGAATCTCGCTGCGGCTGTCCGGTGCAGCGTCCCCGCTGCGGTTGCCTGCCCTCGTCAGGAAGTAGGAGAGGGGATAGACCTTGGTGGGTGTTTTGACATATTTGCCCTTGATGGCACGGCTGACGGTGGACGGATTGACGCCCATCTGCTCGGCCAGCATATCAGCCGTCAGGGTGTGCAGGGGCTGGCCTTCGGCTAAAAAGGCAAGCTGGGTGTTCAAGATCAGCTGACCAAGCTGCTGCAGGGTGCTGCGGCGCTTCTCCACACACTGCACGATGTAGTCCGCGTGACGGTGCTGCTCCTGTAAATAGGTGCGCAGCTCCGGCGCTGCGTCCGTGCCGGACAGGTCGTAGTAGCTGCTGTAGGGCACGCCGCTGCTCCAGCGGTCCTGCACGCGCACGCCCCACTGGCCGTCTTTGCAATAGAACTCCAAATCTGGCACAATGAAACCAGCGCTCTCACCGCCGCCAAAGGCTGCCGTCGGGTACGGCTCCAGCGTGCGGATCAGTGAGATATAGTGCTGCACTTCCTCCATCGTCAGGCCGTAGGCCCGCATGATGGTGCGGTAGCGCTTGGCGGCCACATCCTCCAGATGATCGAACAGGATGCCCAGCAGCGTCGGGTCTGTCATCCCCTTGTGGAATGCCTGCAGCACCAAACTTTCCGAGGTCGTGGCCGCGCCCACACCGGCAGGCTCCATCTGGTGCAGCCAGGACAGACAGCGCTCGACCACATACAAGGGTGCAGCCAAAATCTCAGCCACCTCTTCCACGGTTTCGGGCAGCAGGCCTGTGCCGGGTTCAAGGAACTCCACCATATGGCGAAAGACGCCGCGCTCGGCTTTCGTGGCATTGGCGGGGAGCTGACTCTCCAAAAACAGGTACAGGTCCTGCGCCGTTTTGTCCGGGGCAGCCCGCTCCGACAGGTCGCCCTCCTTATCCGGCGTCTGCACGCTGATGGGCCGCTCGACCGTGCCGTGGATTTTGTCCAGGTCGAACAGGGGATTGTCGATCTCCTCTTTTTTCAGCATCTCGTCCAGGGCGGCACCGTCCAGAGACAGGATGTTCAAGGCTTGCAGCTGCTGCTGTGATAAGATTTGCCGCTGTTGTAATTCTTGTGTCGGCATGATAATTTTTCCTTTCTTTCGGATTTCCGGTGCGTTTGCTATCAGTATACCACAACATCGAAAAAACGACAATTATCTTATAAAATCGTGCATGCCCGGTTACGGAGGAACGCAGATGAAAACAGTACTGACGATCGGCGAGACCATGGCCACCGAGACTCCCGGTTGACATCGAGGGCACTCCCACCCGGCACCAAATGCAAACCGCTCTGTAGGGCAGGGGAGAGATTTACCGCTGAGTTCGTCGTTTGCAAAAGTATATAAACAAAATATCCCCCTGCTGAATTCATCGGCAGGGGGAGTTGTTTGTAATAGGGTCACACCCAGCGGCCAAAGCGGTATTGCGGCTTGGTCGGCTCGGGTGGGACAAGTTCATTACCCAGGTAGACTTCAATGCTGTTGCGGCGCAGGCAGCGGGCGATGGGGGTTGGCAGCTTGCTGTACCCGGCTTTCAGGTTTGGCGGGCGGGCGTCGATCGAGTGGCAGTCGGTGCAAAGCAGATGCACCAGGTTCCATTCCAGCAATTTTAGCAGCCAGTGGGCCGTGCGGCCTTCCCGCACCAGGCCGCTGGCGTTGATCTGCGCCAGACAGCCCTCGCTGACCCAGTTATACAGCAGGGTAGGGTCCTCGGTCACGAAAGGATAACGCTCCACATGGGCCAGAATCGGCGTATAGCCGCGCTGGCGCACAGCATACAGCGTTTCGTCAATGCCTGCGGGGTGGCAGGTGGTAGGGAATTCGATAAGAATGTAGTTTGATTTGGCAAAGGCCAGCGCGCGCAAATCAAGACTGGGCAGAGCCGTTGTAAAGTACACCTCCGCACCCAACTTGGCCGCCAGCGGCAGGCCGGTCTCTTTGGCGGCCTTGGCTACCTGTAAAAACGCGGCGCGGCGCTTTGCGGCAAAATCCTCTACCGAGATACGCTCATAATGGAAGTGTGGGGTAAATACAATGCCAGCCACACCGTCCTGGACTTCTTTGCGCAAAAGCGTCATGGATACGTCCAGATTTTTGGCACCATCATCGATGCCCGGCAAAATGTGGCAATGCAGGTCTACCAGATTTTGGCTCATTTATCACCAGTATCACGATTGTCATAGTAGCCGTAGGAGTATGCGTAGGAATACCCATCCTTACGACCGGTTTTCTTTGCGTTGTAGCCGTTCATAACAACACCCAGAATGTGTGCATTGACAGCTTCCAGGTTTTTCTTGCTCAGCTGGGCGCCCTGGATGGTGGTAACGCCGGGGCGCACGATTAGCAACACACCATCAGATACACGGCTAATAACTGCCGCGTCCGTAACGACAGAAACGGGCGGTGTATCAATGATTACATAGTCAAAAGTGCGCTGCAGGGCGGAGAAGATCTCCTCCACAATCGGCATCGAGAGCAGCTCGGTCGGATTGGGGGGCGTAATGCCGACAGGCAGCACCATGATGCCATTGTACTCTTTCATCCGCACCAGAGCACCGGCCAGGGTGGAGATGTCGCGGGAGGAAATCACGTTGCTCAGGCCAGCCTGGCTACGGGAAATATGCATGTAGCGGGAAACCGTGCTCTTACGCATGTCGCAGTCCACCAGTACAACACGTTTGTTGGAGGCAGCCAGCGTCATAGCCAGGTTGACAGCTACGTTGCTTTTACCCTCCTCGGGAACCGAGGAGGTGATCAGAATCGTTTTGCAGTTGCTGGTGGTGGAAAGGAACTCTAAATTGGTACGCAGGGATTTGTACGCTTCTACAAAAGAAAACGGTGCATCCTTGCCTACCAGGAACAGCTTGCGATGGGAAGCGAACTTCTTGTTTGCCTTTGCACTCATTTATTTTTGCCTCCCTCATAAACCGGGATCACGCCAACAACCGTCATATCCAGATACTTGGCGACATCCTCTTCGGTGTTGATTTTGTTGTCCAGAATGACCTGCAGCAGAATCGCGCCCAGGCAGAGCACCAGGCCCACCATGGCACCTAGTATCGTGTTCTTTTTAATGTTGGGGGATACAGGCACGTCCGAGTAGGATGCCTGGGAAATCACCTTGACCGAGCCAGCCTCGACCGCTTCCAGAATCACATCCGGAGAAACGGCCGTGATGTCATCGCAGACCTGGCGGGCCCATTCGGGGTTGTTGCTGCGGACCGTGATCTTCATGACCTGGGTGTCATCCACGGCAGAGACCGTCACGCGGCCTTTCAGATCACTGTAGCTCAGGCTCAGGCCCAGGTCATCGATGACCTGCTGAAGTACGGTATCGCTTTTAATAATGATGCTGTAGGTGGAAACCAGCTTGGTAGCTGAGTTGATCTGGTCGCTGGTGACGGTGGAAGTCGTGTCCTGACGGGTATTGACGATCATCAAAGCAGAGGACTCGTACTGCGGGGTAATCAAGAAATGCGTGATTGCAAAGCCGGCAATCGCGGTGGCCAGTGTGCATAAAATCAGCACAGCAATATGCTGCCGTACCGCATTCAGTACTTCCAGCAGGTCTATGGTATCGTATTCTTCGTTTTCCACGGGTCGGGTCCTCCTCAGGTGTTATTTTGGTATCGGCGCTTCAGCTGATGACGCGCCACGAACATAAAGCCCAGCAGAATAGCGGCCACGAGGGCATATACAGCCGCAAAGATGCCCAGGCTGCCAAGCATACTGTGAAGATAGGTAAGAACCAGTGCCCGGATAGAGGCGGGCTCCAGCGAAAAATTGTCCAGTCCCAGCAGGGGATACAGAACGGTGGCACCTAGTGCGCACAAAATTGCACCGGCCGTAAAGGTGAAGGTAAGGCAGCGCACCCCAAGACGGGAGCTGCCTGCCAGACGGATCATCAGTACCAGAGAAACTGCACAAAGCAGGGCTGTAACAATTACACCCGGCAGTGCCAGTCGGTTTACCTTGGTGATAACCGTGTAAAGCTGGCTGGCCAGCGGAATGGCAACATAGTTGGCGTAATCCAGGCGGCAGGCATCGGCCACAATCTCAACAGCGGACACTACATCCTCGGTCACATCCTTGCCGCGGCTGTTCAGGTCGGCTACCAGAACAGTATTGAGGTCGGTTTTGACATTCTCACGGGCATTGACAGCCGTATTGCCTGCATACAGGTCTGTCACAGCCTGTTCCATATCCGTGTTAATCTGGTCGCGGGAAAGGGTAGAGGTCATCACATCGGCATCAAAACCGGTGGATGCACCATAGCTGACATAGTTATCATACAGGTAGCTGTAGGCATAATCAGCAAAGCTGCTGCGCGTTACCTGCTTGCGCATGAATCCCTCGCTGCATATAGTGGTCAGCAGCATCAGAAAAATGGCCAGAATCGCCAACAGCAGCGTGGACAGCCAGGACAAGCCCAGTACCCAGCCGACACTGCCGCGTTTCTTTTTTACACTATTTTTTTCCAAACAATCGCCCCCTTAGCTGTTTCTGTCCAGCACGGGGCCGGAGATATACCGTGCATACACAAAGAAGCGGTCCGGGGTAAAGCCCATAGCATCAAACGGGTAGCAGGTATACAGAATCAGATTTTCATCCTCGCGGGAGAAGTCGTAAGCGGACGAGTCCTGATAATCCAGGATTTTTGTCTCCGTAACCTCATAGGTGTACACACCGTAGTGGGTGGTAATGGTTACGGTGGCCCCTTCTTCTGCATGCTGGAGATCATTGAAGAAAGTGTTGTTGTGGCCGGACAGCAGAATTGTTTTCCCTTCACCGGGCAGGCCGGCGCTGCTGTTTTCCATATAGGTGCCGACGCCCTGGTTCAGGATTCGGTTGGTATCACCGTAATATACCGGGGCGTTCACGTTGGTGCCGGAAATCGTAATATCAGCATAGCGGTCACCCAACGTGGGGTAGGTAATGCTGCTGAAGGGAATCGTCTCCGGCTGGGCAGCGGCTTCCTCTGCCGCACCGCCGTCAATTACCGTACCGGCTTCAGCCAGCAGGTCCTGCGGCTGAGAAGCAGTTGTGTTGTCAAAGAACCAGCCCAGCATCATCTGGTAGGGCTGCAGCAACACAAAGCTGAGTGCCGCCAGCAGGGCTGCCGTGACAGCCGCCAGCGCCAAAGGCACAACAACATAGGCCAGCGGACTGCTGCAAATGAAAGACCTTTTTTTACTATGTGGCAAGTTTTTAACCCCTCCTGAGCCAGGACGCAGACACCAGCCGCGCCCGGCTATCCGTAAAGTATCTATCTGAAACAGGTAAGCACACTGCCTGAAAAGAACCTACAAAACGGGCATCACCGAAGTGCTGCCCGTCCTCCGATTAAGACAAGCTCATCGGATGCTGTATTGGCTTACAGAGCCAGCGCACTCTCCTTACGGACAGCCAGACCCAGGACACCAACAACAGACAGAACGATGGTAGCAATAACCATAGCGCTGTTGTCACCGGTAGCCTTGATGACTGCAGAAGAAGAAGCGGTGAGCGGGTTGGAAGCAGAAGCAACCGAACCATCAGTAGCCAGCTTCCACTGCGTGGTGCCAGAGACACCGTTAGCGGAAGCAGTCGGGACGACAGCAACCTCGCTGCCAGAAGCAACGACATCGATGTTCAGGCTGATGCCGGCATCGCTGAAGATGCCGCCAACCTGGCTGAGAGCGGTGCTGACAGCAGTGCGGACATCGGCCTCGGTCTTGGCGCCGTTCAGGGCGTTCTTGGCCTGGGTCAGAGCGTTGCGCAGGGCAACGGAATTATCACGCAGGACACGCAGCTGGGTCTCGTTCAGGCTGTTGACAACACCGTCCATGCCGTAAACACCGGCGCTGGTCAGATAGCCGTTCACTTCGGCGCGGGCAGCACTCAAGTTCTCTACGTAATCGGTAGCGAACACACCGGTAGCAAAGACGCAAGCCATGACAACGCTGACCAGCACCGCAACGAGCTTCTTGAACTTGTTCATGATTTTTGTCCTCCTTTCTTCAAAGGTGCATCGCTGCGCAGGCAGTTATGCGCTTATAAAGCACAGTTGAAAAACTCCCCTTTATAAGTATTCTCATTTTATCATAGAACCGGATGGAATGCTATATATTTTAGCCGAAAATGTCGAAAATGGTCGTTTTACCCAAAACAACCCTATATATAGGTTGGCTTGTTTGCGTCTTGGTCATTCCAGTGGGGCACGAAAATGAAAAAGGGCTCGCACCCGACAACGGCGGGCTGGTGGGGTGAACAAACACCCCCTGCCTTGTACAAAAGCAAGGCAGGGGGTGTTTGTTTTGGGCTTATTCAGGGGGCATAGGGCAGGGGAGAGACTGCCGCTATTCAGGGGGTAAACTTGTCCAGGGGCAAAAACGTGTTGTTCTCGGCGGTGTAATTGCCGCCGCCCATCTGTGGGCGGACGAAGGGCACGCCGTCCCGCACATAGAATACATTGTCGGTAATCAGCGCGTCCGGGTTCTCCGAGGGGCTGATGGTGCCGCCCAAATCGTCAAAACTGACGTTGTGGCGGAAGGTATTGTGGATGGCTTCCTGCAGGCAGAACATCACGCAGCCACCCTCGTTCTGGCGGCTGAAGTTGTACTCGTACACCGTGCCGTCGCCGGAGTCGGCATCATAAGCCATGCTGTCCTGGTTCAGGCGGGTGTCGGCGGCTTCGTTGCAGCGGAACAGTGCATCCTTGCATTTCCAGGGCCAGATGCCCGCCGCCACTTTGCCGGCGCGGTCGCCGGGGTGGGAATACACGCGGTCATTGATCTCACAGGCTACGGAATCAGCGGTGTTGTGCTCCACCAGCGGGCGCAGGGCGTACATCACGGTGATGCCATCGCCGCCGGCCAGCTTTACGTAGTTGTCGCGGATGGTCACATTCTCGTGGCCGTACTTGAGGAACGGGGCTTCTTCCAGCGCCGCCCCCTGAAAGTGAGCGTGGGCGTAGGTGTAGCCCACCGCCAGGCCCCAGCGGCTGACGCGGTAGAGGTAACAGCCCTCCACCAGCACATCGGCAAAGCGGGCCGGTGGCGGCTTCGTCGGCAGGGGACAGGGCAGTCATGTAGATGCCACCGTTGTTCATGTGCTTGTCGTAGACGTTGCCGTTCACATCGTGGATGGCGAGATCGCGCAGCGTAATGCCGCGGCATGTGCCTTTGTCCTTGGCCACCACAGCCACGCCGGTGCGCTCCATCTTGTCGGGCTGGGAGTAACTCTCGCCCAAAACGGCACCGCTGTGGTTGGTAATTTCTAAGTCCTGCACGGTCACATACGCGGCATCGTACAGCAGCACGGCCGAGGAAACATAGCCCCGGTACACATGGGTGGGGCTGTCCAACGGGCAGCCATAATCCTGGTACCAGATGCCCTGCCCGTCGGCGTCAATGCGCGGGGCAGGGCCGTCGCCGTAAGCGCCCACCACAATGGGGGCATCTTTGCTGCCGCAGCAGGTCAGGTGCAGGTATTGCCCCGCAAACACACTGCCGCAGGCCAGCCGTACTCGGTCTCCGGGCTGCAAAGTCAGGCGATTGACAGCACGCAGGCTGGCAAAAGCGGTGGCCTCGCTCAGGCCGTCGAAACTGTCGCGGCCGGTTTCAGCGTTGACGTAATAGGTCTTGCACAAGGGCATCATACGCCTCCTCTCGCAGCCGTTTTTCAATGATCTGCTCCACGTCCTCATAGGGGAAGCTGTCGCCCCAATAGCGGGTAAAGAGATCAGGATTATTGCGATAGTACGCTTGTTTCTGTTCTTCTGTGATGACAGGGCAGACAGGCAGCGCTCGGATGGCTGCCGTGGGCTGGGCAAAGTCCAGCTTAAAACGGGTCAGCTCATATTGCAGGTACATGGCCGGGGTGTACTGCCGCGGGCCGTAAAACGCCGTGCCAGCGGCTTGCAGCCGGGCATTCTCGGCATTTTTGGCCTGACGGCGGGCTTCCAGCGCTTCGGGGCTGGCATCGTCGATAAGTCCCAGCTGTTTGGCCAGCTGCAATTGCACCAGCGCATTTTCCCACTCGGCAGGGGAGAGACAGACATCACGTGCGGTCATTTGACTGCACCCGTAATGCCGTTGGCAAAGCTCTTTTGCAGGCAGAGGAAGATGATGGCAGTGGGCAGCGTGCAGATCAGGACACCCAGCATCAGCATGCCGTAATCGACGCTGTAGCCGCTCTTCAGGTTGGCAACCAGCATGGGCATCGTGATAGAGGCATTGTTTTGGAAGATGATCTTCGGCCAGAGGTAGCTGTTCCAGGCATTCATGAAGGTAACCGTCATGGCCGCGCCGTAGGTGGAGCGCATGATGGGCACGAACATACGGAAGAAGATGCCGATCTCGCTCAGGCCGTCCAGACGAGCAGCCTCGATAATATCATTGGGGAAGGACCTCGACGCCTGGCGGAACAGCATGATCATGAACGGGGTCGAGATGGAGGGCAGAACAAACGCCGCCCAGCTGTTAACAAGGCCCCAGTGGGACATCATCTTGAACAGCGGGATCATGATGGCTACGAACGGCAGCATCATGGCCAGCAGCAGCACGCTCATCAGGGCGTCCTTGGCCTTGTCGTGGTAGATCTCAAAGCCGTAACCGGCGATGGAGCAGACCAGCAGCGTGATGAAGGTCATCAGGATAGCGTTACGGAAGGAGTTTGCCATGGCCAGCCCTAAATTCTGGTTGGCGATCAGCGACTTGAAGTTTTCCATCAGGTAGGTGCCGGGGATCAGTTTGCCGCGCACGACGTCAATGCTGGGGTTGGTAGCGCCGCACAACATGTAGTACAGCGGAAAGACCGACAGGAAACTGGCCAGAATCAACACGGCATGGGCCAAAATCTTTTTGCCTTTAGTCACGTTTGTCACCTACTTTCATCTGGATAGCAGACAGGACGGCCACGACCACCAGGATAAACACCGACAGCGCCGCCGCGTAGTTGAACTTGGGCGTTTCCACAAAGGAAATGTTGTAGATGTAATGCGTCAGCGTCATCGTCGCCTTGCCGGGGCCGCCAGCCGTCAGGTTGACGGACTCATCAAACAGCTGCAGCGTGCCGGAGGTGGACATAATAGCCGTCAGCAGAATGGTGGGTTTCAGCAGGGGAATGGTCAGGTGGATAAACTGCTGGATGGGGGACGCACCGTCGATGCGGGCGGCCTCGTAGATGGAGTAGTCGATGTTCTGCAGGCCAGCCAGGTAGAACACCATGTTGTAGCCGGTCCAGCGCCAGATCAGCGCAATAACGATGACCCAGCGGGCCGCCCAGGCGTTCTGGAACCAATCCACGGTTGGGATGCCTACAGTGGACAGCACCCGGTTGACCAGACCATCGTTGGCAAACAGCGATTTGAAGATCATCGAGTAAGAGACCAGCGAGGTGGCGCAGGGCAGGAAGATCATCGTGCGGTAGATGCCCTTGCCCTTGATGTCGGGGCTGTTGAGCAGCTGTGCCAGAATCAGCGCCAGGATCAGCATGATGGGCACCTGGATCACGAAGTAGAAGATCGTGTTAAACAAGCACTGCTGGAAGGTGGCGTCCTTTAAGATACGTGCATAGTTGGCAAACCCGGCCGGCTGCACGGCGCTGCCGGTACCTTTCTGGAAAGAAAGGATCAGCGCCTGCACCATGGGGTAAAAGCAAAATACAAAAATCAGGATCGAGGCCGGCAGCAGGAAAGCCCAGCCGGTGAGGTTGCGCTTCTGCTCCATGTTCAGCCCTTTTCGTTTGTTCATGGTAACTCTCCCTAATTTGCCCATGTGTTTTTTCGTAAAAGCAAGGGCACGGCTTGCAAAAGGGGTATCTGATGCAACCCGTGCCCTTGGCGGACGTTCAATTGTGTAAGCGGTACGCGTCAGGCGCGGCGGATGTTAGCCAGCAATGTTGAACTCAACGGTATCCTGAGCATTCTGCATCTCGCTGTCGATGTCGGCGTTGTTCTGCACAACGTTGGTAACAGCATCGGTCAGGGCGCTGCGCACGTCAGAGTAGTAAGCGCCGCAGTCGAAAGCGGGAACCTGGCCAGCGAACTCAACGATGTCCTTGTAAACGGTCTGGCCGCCGTAGAACTCGGAAGGCTGGTTGTAAACGTCGCTCTCAGCAGCAGGCAGGTAGCTGGAGATCGCACCGGCGTTGGGCAGCAGGTCGTCGTACAGTTCAACACTGGAACCGAAGGTGCTCTTCAGGAAGTCGAAGGCCAGCTCGGTGTTCTTGCAGTTGGAGGAAACGGCCCAGCTTGCGCCGCCGCAGTTTGCGTAGTTGGTAGCACCATCGATGCCATCCAGCTTGGGCATGTTAACGATAGCCCACTTGCCGGACTGATCCGCGGCAGCCTGGACACTGGACATGATCCAGCAGCCGTTGATAACGCCGGCAGCCTTGCCGTCGTTCATGGAGGCAATGTACTGATCCCAGTCGGTGTACTCGGCCAGGATGCCCTTGTCGACCATATCCTTGTAAACGGTCAGGGCCTCTTTCAGGGCAGCGTTGTCAGCGATCTTGACCTCGCCGTCAACAACAGGGGAGGCACCAGCGGACTGCATCATCTCGATGATCAGCTCAGAGCCGCCGGAGGAAGTCAGCATCGGCACGCCGTTGGCGTCCACGACCTTCTGGGCCTTCTCCTCGAACTCGCTCCAGGTCAGGTCCTTGAAGTCCTCGACGGTCAGGCCGGCATTCTCGATCATGTCAGAACGGACAGCCATGACAGAAGCGCCGTTGTCGAAGGGCAGGCCGTAGTGGTGGCCGTCGACGGTGGAGTCAGCCAGCTTGCCGCCGGAGAACTGGTCCCAATCCAGGCCGGAGTCGGTCAGGTCGGTGTAGATGCCGGGGAAGTTGGCGACCATCTTGTGGTAAGAGTAATCCTGCATCAGGAAGATGTCGGGCAGGGTGCTGTAATCCTCGCTGGTGGCAGCGGTGATGAGCTTGGTCTCGATGTCGTTGTAGACGTTCTCTTCAATGTTCAGCTTGAAGTTGGGGTGATCCTTCTGGTAGAGGGCCTCCGCCTGCTTCAGGGCGTAGATGTTGAAGTTGGGGTCCCAGGCCCAGACGGTCAGGGTCTCGTCGCCGTCTGCAGTGGTGGTCTCAGCTTCGCTCTCGGCGACGCTCTCAGCGGGGGTGGACTCGGCAGGGGTGGAGGCAGCGGAGCTGCTGGCGCTGCTGCCGCAGCCGGCGAGCATGGAAGCCGTGAGGGCGGCTGCCATAAGGGCTGCTACATTCTTCTTTTTCATGGATTTGTCCTCCTTAAAAATATTGTTTCTCCATCTTTTATAAAATACGGCCCGCAGGCGCGGCCCATAAATTATCGGGTCTTACTCTGTATCGTCGACCCAGCGCATCTCACGCGGGGCCAGGGTCAGCTCACGGATAAGCTTGCCCTTGATGTACAGGTCGGTCTTTTGCTCGGACTCCGAGTTGTTGATGACGGCAATGCGCTTCGTTTCGGGGAATACCGTCACCTCGGTGTCCACGTTGGTCACGTAGTAGTGCTTCATCTCCTCCGGCATACCGGCGGCGTAGTAGATGGCCCGCAGCAAAATGCGGCAGTTCTGGGGGGAGTAGGGCAGGCCCGCAAAGTAAACGCTGTGGCCCTTGCCGTACTCGTTCACCACCAGCTGGCTGTACTCGCCGTCCTGCGCCAGGATCTGGTAATGCTTGCCTTGGGCGTAGATGCGGGACGTACCCTCGCCAAAGTCGATCTTGCCGGTAAAGGATTCATCTTCGAGGATGAAGTGGTGGGGATCGCAGGTGTTGTATTTGTCGGTGCTCAGGGAGAAGCCCATCTCGCGGTCAACGCCCATCACATCGGACAGCTGGAAGTACCGGCCCTGGTGCTGGCAGGCGGTGGGCTCGCCCACACCGATGAAGCCGCCGCCCTCGTCCACAAACTTGCGGATAGCGGTCACGACCTTCTCGTCGATCCAGTTCTCAGCGCCGCTGAAGGCGGTGTAGGCATCGCCTACATTGATGATAACGCCGATGTCCTTGGGGATGCCGCTGCGGACATCATCAAAGTTGATGAACTCCACATCAAAAGGCATGCCGCTCAGACATTCCAGCACGCCCTCGGCCGAGTAGGTCTCGCGGTGGTAAATGGAGTGGTGCACCTGGTTGCTCATCCACTTGCGCTGGTGGCCCCAGCAGTTCAGGATGGCCACTTTGAACGGTGCCACGTAGGACTTGGTGCCCTGCATGTTCTCGTGGATCTGGCGGAACTCGCCTACCACGTTCTGGATTTCGTCGATAAAGCCGGGCCAGTTGCTGGCCAGTTTCAGGTAACCGCCGTAGCCGATGCGGTCCAGCGGGCTGCGCAGCACCGCGCGGCGGGCTTTCAGCCAGTTGGTGCGGGCCTCGCCGATGGGATCGCCGCCCGGGCAGAACACATCGGGGAAGAAGTAGGGCAGCAAGCGGCCCTCAGTGTACTTGACGCCCTCAATGTCGGAGATCATGCGCAGCGTAACGCCGCTGCCCACGGAACCAACCACGGCGTCCAGTCCAATAGACTTGAAGTACTTGCCGTAAGGCTCGGTGCCGATCCAGTGGTCGCCCAGGAACATCATGGCCTCTTTGCCGTAGGAGTGGACGATGCCCACCAGCTCCTTGGCCAGGGCGCAGACTTCCTGCTGCTGGAACTCGATAAAATCTTTAAATTCCTTGCTGGGCACGCGGAACATCGTATTGTGGTAGCCCTGGTCCACAATGAACTCAGGGCGGAACTTGTACCCGGCCCATTTCTCGAACTTTTCCAAAATGTAGGGGCTGACGCTGGCACTGTAGCCGAACCACTCCACGAACTTTTCGCGCTTCTGGTCATCAAACGTCAGCGTGAACTGGTGGAAGAAGGTGGTAAAGCGCACCACATCGATATGGGGGTTTGCCTCGCACCAGCGGCGCAGCTTTTCTTTTACGTAAGCCTGCGTTTTGGGCTGGCGCACATCGTAGGTCAGCTGGTGGGGCGTGTCCTTCCAATCATTGGTCAGGAAGTTATACATATGTACGGGGTCCCAGATCAGGAACGCCAAAAAGCTGACAGTGTACTCGTGGTAGGGGATGGTCTCGATCTCCACCTCGCCGGCGGCCTCGTCAAAGGACCACTTGTCGGTGGGTACGACCTCGCCGGTCGTGCGGTCGATGACCTCCCACCAGCGCTTGGGGTCATCCAGCGTGTTGACTTTCAACTGCTGGGTGTGGAACCCGTCCATCAAATGGATGCGCAGCGTGGTGCTGCGGGCGGTGTGCCGGTCGCTGATGAGGTACTCCTGCTGGATCTCGTCGGGGTTTGCCTCGGCCCAGGCGTTATCTTTGCGGGTGGTGTAATAGGTGGCGTATTTCTTGGCGGGATCCTGCAAAAGGGCGTCCGGCATCTCGGTGCCGTCGCAGTCACGCAGGGCGTCGGCCCCCAGCAATGCTTTCAGCCGCAGGGTCTCCTCCACAACATCGGCATCAGTGGGCAATGTTAATCTTCCGGTCTGCTCCATTTCCCTGTTCCCTTCCTCTCACAAGGGGTGCCTCTACAGCACCCTGTCTTTCTTGACGGTATCATCATACCCTGTTTTAGGGCAAAGAAACAGATACTTTTTTGAGCAGTATTTTAGAAATCTTGCTATTTTTGCGCTCCTTTTAGTCTTTTTGTGGCGGTGACCGAAAAGTTGCACAAAATATCGACGTATTCTTTGTATGGTTTGACAAAATTCGCTTTTTATGTCATAATTTTGTAATTTTTTGTAAAATCGTCCCACAAATCTGCACTTATGTTACGTGTCGTGCCTTGCCAATCGACGTAGGAATAAGTATAATAAGAGCAAAAAACGATATACGTCTTTAGAATCAAGAGAAATCTTGCCCTTGGTTTTAGATAAATTGCAGTTTAAGCACTAAAATTTTGCAAAATTCAGAAAGGAGTGCCCGGCAGTGAATACACGGTACGATCTGAACATGGTGGTCCCCCCGCGAGAGGCGGTGCGCCTTTTGTACATCAGCAAAAGCCGCTTCGGCGGCGACTGGCGCAGCGTGCCACACACCCACGCCTGCACCGAGATGTTCTACTGCGTCAGCGGCCGCGGGCAGTTCAACATCGAGGGCAAGCTGTTCGATGTGGCGCCGGACGACCTCATCATCGTCAACCCCCGCGTACAGCATACCGAGCTGAGCTACCAGACCTACCCGCTGGAGTACATCGTGTTGGGCATCGACGGCGCGGAGTTCCTTTTTAATGAGAAGGACCTGGGCTACACGATGCTCTCCTGCGGCATGATGCGGGAGGAACTGCTGTTTTTGATGCGGATGCTTCTGCGGGAGATCGACAGCCGCGCCGACGGCTGCGAGATGGTCTGCCAGGACATTCTGGAAGTGCTGCTGGTCAAGATCGTGCGGGAGGCCGCCGTGTCGATGCGCATCGTGCAGCCGCCGTCCAAGAGCAAGGAGTGTGCCGCCGCCAAACGGTACATTGACGAAAATTTCAGTGAGAACATCACGCTGGACAAGCTGGCCGAGATCACCCACGTAAACAAATACTACCTTTCCCACACTTTCCAGCGGGAGTACAACACCTCGCCCATCAACTACCTGCTCAACCGCCGCATTACCGAAAGCAAGGCCCTGCTGACCAGCACCGACTTTAGTCTGACTCAGATCAGCGAGCAGATGGGTTTCAGCTCGCCTGCCTACTTTTCCCAAAGCTTCCGCCGCTTTACCGGCCAAAGCCCGCTGGAATACCGCCGCAAAAACCAGCCTGGCAAAAAGTAAACCCCAAACCTTATAAAAGCAAAACACCGCCGCCCCGGCAGGCAAACCGGGGCGGCGGCAATTTGTTTAATAGCATCCACATAAACCGCCAGCCTGTGGCTGAAATCATTGGTGCCGCCGATGCCTTAGTTGCGGGCTGCGGTCGTTCCTGCATGATTGCAAAGAGTCGCCAAGGGCTGCCAACTCCTTAGCCTCCTCTGGGAGGGGACTCCCGCCGCAGCGGGTAGGGGAGAGAACCTTCGGGCTAATAAGCGCTAAAGGCACTGTCTCTCCCTCCGGCCCTTCGGGCCGCCCCTATACTAACTGCCTAACAAAAACTGCCCACGCGGGAAATTCTCCGTGTGGGCGGTTTGCTTTATAAAATCACTCGATGACCAGCAGCAGGCTCATCTTGAACTTGCCCTGCGGGGTGACGCTGTGCAGGCCGTTCTTGTCAAAACGGAAGCTCTCGCCAGCGTTCAGCTCGTAGTCCCTGCCCTCGTAACCGATGATGGCCTTGCCCTCCAGGGCGGTCAGGATAGCGTTGCCGGGGGCGCGGTGCGGGGTCAGGCCGGTACCCTCGTCAAAGGCCATCAGAACAAACTTCATGTTGTCAGCATGCACAATGTCCAGGTTGGCGATGCTGCCTTCCTCGTAGGAGATCAGGTCTTTCAGGGCGGTGGGCTGGCCCGCTTTGATGATGTTGTTCATGGTAAATTGCTCCTTTTTTAAAATGATTTCGGTGTAGATCATGCCGGCGCCGTCGCTGTAGGCTAGGGTGCCGCACAGCGTTTTGGAGGGCAGTACCAGCAGTTCACCGGGGGCAAGGGGTACGTGGCGGGCCTCCGCGCCCAGCACAAAGCACCCGCTGCCCTCAGCCCCCAGGTACAGGGTGGTACAATCATAGCTTTCCGGGGTGATGGAGGTGCCGGCGCCCATTGAAAACCAGGTCACAGGCACTTCCGCACCCAGGCGGGCCGGGCGTGAGATGGTCATGGCCTCCCGGATGGGACGCATTTGCGCGATGGTAAAGGGGGTGTTGTTCATACAGCGTCTCCTCGCAGGGCCGGGGGTACAATGCCGCGGATCGAGCGGCCCTCATACTTCAACTCATCCACGATTACCTGCACATCGAACGAGTAGGAGATGTTCTCCTCGTTCAGAATATCAGCAGCCGGGTTTCGTCTGCCACACTCATAGCATTGGTCGGATAGCGGGTATTTATGATGGCGCTGATCCCTTCTTCGCGGGCCAGGCGCTTTATCATATCCAGTATAAGGATTTGATTGTGGAAGTCAAGCCCTGTTTCGGTCTCGTCCCGGAACAGGTTCGGATACAGCCCTGAACACCTCTTGCAGCCGTACAGCGGAATGACCCGCGTTTCCTGCGCGGTATTTCAGGTGGTCCTCCGCACTGCCAAACTCAAACCAGCAGCGGCGCTGCAGGTCCTCCGGCAGGGCAGGGAAGGGCTTGTCTTCCAGGCTGTCGGCCATCTGGCGGCGCATATTGATTAAAGTTTCCGTTTTGCATTTTGGACAGAACAAAGGAAATTTTATCAGTTCCGTATCTTCTCGCACTTTAGTTCGTGTCATATTATTGCAAATAGGACATAATACCCATAATTGCTTATCCATAGAACCCCCCTTATTCTTTTAAGAAATTTAATTTTTGCTTTTTCGTAGTGATATAAACATATTTTTTCGGCGTAAAATGTCTATTTCCAAAATACCTTTTGAAATTTGCTTGCATCTCTGGGTATGTACTATTCATAAATTCTTCAGTATCCGCTCGGACGTTAGCAAACAATAAACCCTCAGTCTATATGCAGATTTTAATCATTTTCTAGACTGAACATATAATACTGGTAAGTTAAGTAAATAAACGAAGTAATAAAAATCAAAAGATAGGCTACATTATCTTTCAAACTTCTCAAGTAAAAAGCAAATAGTATAAATCCGACTGTTTGAATCACAATTTTGAATCGTTTATCTTCAAGTTTTCCCATTGTAAATAAGCAATAGCGAATTCCTATTATTATTGGAGAAAATACCAGAGCAATAACAATCAAAAATATAGTTTGCTTATTATGAGCAAGTTTCTGTAATATTGTTTTCTCTTCATTGTTAATTTCCAAACATTGATATAGTAAATTTAGTGATGCTTCATCAGGTATACTTTTCCCTAACTCCCATTTTGAAATAGTCTGTCTGGTAACATACACTGAATCTGCGAGTTGTTGTTGAGTCATTCCTTTTTTTATTCTTGCCTCTTTTATTATTTTTGAAATTTCCATATTTCCTCCATTATCTGCTTTTAGTATCCAAAACATTTCCAACGGCGACAGCTATACACATTAACAAAAAACTCAAATTCCATTCCTGCTTAACTATCAATAGGTATATACATATCAAAGAAAAGGCAACAAGGGCAATCCATGTAAATACTTTTGGATAACGTTTTGATATTTTTATAATGAATATAACAACCGGTACAAGAAACACTCCAACTAGCCCAAACAGAGCAAAGGTAAGCACTAAAAAGATATATCCCATATTTTTTTCGTTTGATTTCCACATAAGCAAAACCTCCTTTATTTATGCTATTATTTTAGGAAATTTGCTTATTAAAGTCACGCAACGATTACTATAAACCACGCAACACCTAAATCATCACTCTACACAGAGCATCATAATTACAATAATGCAAGTGGCACTTCTAAGAAACATTGTCAATAGACGTCCATTTCTGAACGTCTACATTATTGAAAGGCTTGCCCTCTCACACATATTCTATTTTAATAGGTACAACAGTTGCCTTTCTCCTTGTATTTTCGTTGTTTTCATCACTTGCGTTATCTACAACCCCCATGGCGCGGGCGTAGACGGTCTGCAGCATCGTTTCCGGCACGCCGGAAAGGTTGATCGTTTCGCTCATGGGAAAGCCCCTCTCTTTTTAGATTCTGCGGGAATCGGCCACAGGTTAGAAGATACTAACTCGCGCCGTGTAAAAATGCCGCCCTCACGGCAGCCGCTTTATCATACGAAAGAAGAATCGCTCTGGCTTTATTGTAGCCGTGCCGCCCCGCCTTGTCAAGCCGCGCGGGGCCGGATGGAGACTTACAGCGCAGAAAAGTTTGCATGTTGGCGCTTCCTGCGGCACATCGGTTGCAAGTAGCTAACTGCAAAGGCGGAAAATACCCCTGCGCGGGATTCTACGCCGGAATTGCTGATGGATCAAATTAAAATCACCACTAAAGGTGCCCGCAGAAATTGCAGGCACCTCTTTTTGTATGGGCTTGTGTCAGGGCATGCCTTGCGTTATAATCAAAAGCAAGATAGATTGTTAAGGATAGATTCCATGAACCACACGACCGATGATTTACTGGACGCCCTGGCGTGCCGGGGTTCCGCAGCGGCAACCCGCTGCATATCCTGATCGCCATTTTGGTCTACGGCGTGTTCGCCATCTTTGCGCTGTCGGTGGGACTGGCTTCCTTCAGCTCCTTCTCCAACTTTGTGGTGGGGACCACAGTTCTTCTGGGGCCGGTGGGGTGCTATCTTTTTGCCTTTGGCCTGTTTAATATCCGCACCCGGTGTACGCTGGTGGAGCGGTTTCGCCATACGAAGCAATATCCTTTTTACTGCGTCTGCGTCATGCTCAGCTGGCTGCTGCTCTGCTTTTTTTGTAATGTTCCTGGGCGTAGGCGTATTCGACAGCAAAAAGTAAAGGCAGTGTAAGAAAAGCCGAGGTGATTGGTTTGCAGGACAGCCGATGGTTCCGCATCGTGTATACTTTGCTGGACACGGGCAAGTGCACCGCGTCGGAGTTGGCGGAAAAGCTGGAAGTCTCGGTGCGGACGATTTACCGGGACCTGGACGCCCTCAGCGCGGCGGGCATCCCGGTGTATGCCACGCAAGGCAAGGGTGGCGGGGTCTCCCTTCTGCCGGAGTACGTGTTGGATAATGTACTGTTATCTGGCGAGGAAAAAGAGAAAATCCTGATGGCTTTGCAGGATTTATCCGCAGCCGATGAAACGGCCGGGGAATTGCTTGTAAAATTGGGAGCGCTGTTCCAGACCCGGGCCGCGGATTGGATAGAAGTCGACTTTTCGGACTGGAAAAAGAGCGCACGGGATCAGGATGTGTTCAACGCCATCAAAACAGCAATTTTCAAGAAAGTTCTGGTTACTTTTTCCTATTTTGGCAGCAGCGGCGGCTATACGCAACGGACGGTCGAGCCGTTGAAGCTGGTTTTCAAGGGCAAGGATTGGTATTTATACGGATTTTGCCGGTTGCGGAAGGATTTCCGCTTTTTTAAGCTGACCCGTATCAAGGGCCTTGCCATTGGGAAAGAAACTTTTATGCGGGATGTTCCCACTGATTTGCCGGTTAAAGCACCTCTTCACGCCGAAGATTTGGTTGCTGTAAGCTTAAAGTTTACGCCCGAAGCCGCCTTCCGCGTGTATGATGAATTTACCGATGCCGTCACCACAGACGCACAGGGAAACTTGTATGTATCTGTCACTTTGCCCGATCATGGTGTGCTGTTCAGTTATCTGCTGTCCTTCGGCGACAGTGTGGAGGTGCTGGAGCCTGCCAGCGTGCGGGAGCAGGTAAAGGAAAAGCTTATTTCTGTGCTGCACATCTATAAAACTTGACAGTTGTTGTCAGGTATAAAGTGGTATGCTGTCTGCGAAAGGATGGTGTACTTCATGAAATATGAGTGGCGAAAACAGGGCAAGGCTCTTTATGGGGCCAGGACGGCCCCAGCCCTGAAAACTGTCCCCGCGCAAAACTACATCAAGATAGACGGCAGGGGAGACCCGAACGGGGCCGATTTCTCCAACCGCGTGGGTGCGTTGTACGCTTTGGCGTATGCGGTCAAAGCGGCCTACAAAGCGGCGTCTTTGCAACAAGAAATCGACGACTTCGCCGTCTGCCCGCTGGAGGGCGTCTGGGCACAAATCAGTGGGGATGATTTGGAAAAAGACAAGCTGAAATACACCCTGATGATCCGTCAGCCGGATTTTATCAGCGGGGAGCTGGTACGGCAGGCACAGGAACAGGTACAGCGCAAAAAGCCAAATCCTCTGTTGGGAGAAATCACCTTTGGTGCGATGCAGGACGGGCTGTGTGTAGAAATCCTCCACATCGGTTCCTATGACGATGAGCCCGCCTCGTTTGCAAAGATGGCCCAGTTCGCGGCGGCGCACGGCCTGCGGCGAACGGGAGATTATCACCGCGAGATCTACCTGAGCAATGCCAACCGCGTGGAACCCTGCAGGCGAAAAACAATCTTACGCTGCCCGGTCGAGTCTGTTTCTCCGGGCAGCATGGAAAAATAGCAGACAAAACGGCATGGCTTCGGCTGTGCCGTTTCTTTTGTTTGTGGGCTGGCAGGGCTGATCGGCCTGCTTTGCGCGGGCAGCTACAGCAATTTGAACATATGGTCTGTCGTCAGTCTGATCTTCGGCGGCATCTTTGCCATCGCTACCCGGAAGCAGAAATAAACGCATAGGAACAGAAAAAAGGCGCCAGCCATTGTATTTGCACTATGGCTGGCACTTTTTACATTTTGTATTTTATTTTATAAATATAACGCTTCGTTCTGTGCTTTTAATTGTTACTGCTTATCTTTCTCCTGAAATACCTTATTTAAAAGGTACACCCCCAGCACCAGCACACCCAGGACCAGGAAAATCCCCGCCATCCCGGCGCACAGCATGGTCAGCGTGGTGGGCAATAATGCAAACGACATAATCGTACCTCCTTACACGTACCCGTTCATCAGGGTCAGAATCAACCCGCCGGCAATGACCGACGCGATCTGGCCCGAAACATTTACGCTGATGGAATACATCAGCAGGAAATTCTGGTTATCCTCGGCCAGGCCCATCTGGTTGACCACACGGCCGCTCATCGGGAAGGCCGAGATGCCCGCCGCGCCGATCATGGGGTTGATTTTTTTGCCTTCGGGCAAAAACAGGTTCAGCAGCTTGGCAAACAGCACGCCGCCCACCGTGTCGAACACAAAGGCCACCAGGCCCAACGCCAAAATCAGCAGCGTGTCAGGCTGCACAAATTTGTCTGCCGTCATCTGCCCGGCCACTGTCAGGCCCAGCACGATGGTAATAAGGTTGGCCAGTACGTTCTGCGCAGTCTCGGACAGGGCGTTCAGCACGCCGCACTCTCGCAGCAGGTTGCCGAACATCAAAAAGCCCACCAGCGCCACACTGGCCGGGGCCACCAGCCCCGCCAGCACCGTGACCACGATAGGGAACAAAATCTTCGTGGTCTTGGTTACGCTTCCTTTTTTATAAGGCATGCGGATGAGCCGCTCTTTTCTGGTAGTACACAGTTTAATGACCGGCGGCTGTACAATGGGCACCAGCGCCATATAGCTGTAGGCTGCCACCATGATGGCCCCCAGGTACTTGCTGCCCAGGCTGTTCGCCACAAAGATAGCCGTCGGGCCGTCGGCCGCACCGATGACTGCGATGGACGCGGCGTCGGGCAGGTCAAAGAACAGCCCCGCCAGCACCAGCGTGATGAAGATGCCAAACTGCGCCGCCGCGCCAAACAGCATCAGCCAGGGCTTTTCCAGTAGCGGACCAAAGTCGATCATCGCGCCGATGCCGATGAACAGCAGCAGCGGAAACAGCTCGTTGGACATGCCCGCCTCAAACAGCGCCGAGATCGGCCCCACGGTGTCCCCCTGGGTGATGGCACCCGACAGCGGCAGGTTGACAAGAATCGCACCGAAGCCCATCGGCAGCAGAAGACTCGGTTCCATCTTTTTGACGATGGCCAGGTAGATCAGCAGCCCGCCGATCACCCACATGACCACCATCTGCCAGGTGAGGTTGCCGAAGTTGCTGAACAACCCGGCAAAAGTTTGTAAGATCTGCATACAGTACCTCCCAAATTCTGGGCGGCAGGGTATAAAAATAGAGACCCCTGCCGCAGAAAAACTGCGGCAAAAGTCTCAGCGTTTACAGTATGCTCCGGGGCCGTGCGGCCCGTGGTGACGAAGCGATACAGCGCGGCGGACCGCGTCCCTTACTCCCTTTTACCTTGCCCATAGTATAGCGGATGGCGGGCAAAATTGCAAGGGAATTTTTGCAAAAAACGCACAGACGCGGCAAAATGTTGCACAGGAAAAAAAGCTGTGTTATACTTTTATGGTAAAAAGCACAACGAAACCGAGGGACCTGCCATGATTAAAATTGCCATTGTCGAGGACGAAGCCGCGGTACGCGACCAGCTGACCGACTATGTGCGCCGTTACACCCGCCAGTACGGCACCGAGTTTGAGGTGACCTGCTTTACCGACGGCGACGAAATACTGGAAAACTACCGTCCCGCCTTCGACATCATCTTTTTGGATGTGGAGATGAAGCGCCTCAACGGCATGGAGACCGCCCAGCGCATCCGCGAGCTGGACGACGATGTGCTGCTTATCTTCATCACCAACATGGCGCAGTATGCCATCAAGGGGTACTCGGTGGGGGCGCTGGATTACGTGCTCAAGCCCGTGCCGTACTTTGCGTTTTCCCAGCAGCTGCAAAAGGCGGTCAACCAGCTGGCCCGGCGGGCGCGGCATTACCTGGCAGTCCCGGTGGACGGCGGTATGCGCCGCCTGGACACCGCCGCCATCTATTATATGGAAAGTGACGGCCACAAGGTCTGCTTTTACACCGAGGATGGCGACTTCATCGTCCCCGGCGCGCTGAAAGCCTTTGAGGAAAAGCTGGCGAACCGCCCCTTTGCCCGCTGCAACAGCGGGTATCTTGTCAACCTGGCGCAGGTGCGCGGCGTGCAGCAAAGCGAGGTCCAGGTCGGACCGCACACCTTACAGATCAGCCGCCCGCGGCGCAAGGCGTTTCTGGCCGCCCTGGCCGATTACATCGGGGGTGAGGGCGTATGACCGCAGTACCGGACATCCCACGCCTGTACACGGCCCTGGCCGAGTGCCTGGCCACTTTATTATATGCCCAGCAATTGATGCCGCGCTATTCGGCCAGACGCAGCACCCTCAACAGCCTGATCTGGATGGCCGGGCTGGCGGTGTTTATGCAGCTGACCGGCTCGGTGCCGCTGGTGCTGTGGCTTCCCTGCATGGTGGCCGCCATCGGCTCGATGTATCTGTTTTTGTGGTGCACCTGCGAGACCACCCCGCTGGAAGCCGGGTATTACTGTGCCCGGGCGTTTATTTTGGCCGAGCTGGCCGCCAGCGTGGAGTGGCAGCTGCACTGTGCCCTGTGGCCCCAGCGCAGCGGGCGCGACCCGCTGGCCGTGCTGCTGCTTGTGCTGGTGTACGGTGCGCTGTTTGCCGCCGTATACTGGATGGAAAAGCGTCGCAGCACCCAGCCCGCCAAGCTGCACATTACGCCGCTGGGCATGTTAATGGCGGTCATCATGGCCATCACGGTTTTTGCGGTAAGCAATCTGAGTTTTGTAAATAATAATGAAGCTACGATGAGCATCCGCTATATCCGCACGCTGGTGGACCTGGCGGGCGTTCTGATTTTGACCGTCCAGCACGAGCAGCTGCGGGAAAGTGCCCTGCACAGCGAGCTGACCGCCATGGACGATGTACTGCGCCGCCAGTACGAGCAGTACCGCCAAAGCAAGGAAAACATCAAGCTCATCAACCGGCGCTACCATGAGTTAAAGGTGCAGATCGCCACCATCCGTGCCGAGCGCGATCAGGCCAAGCAGGATGCCGCCCTGGCCGCCATGGAAAGCGACATCCGCCGCTACGAGGCCGAGAACAAGACCGGCAACCCCGTATTGGACACGCTGCTGACCGCCAAAAGCCTGTACTGCCAGCAGCACGGCATCAACATGACCTGCGTGGCCGACGGCAAGCTGCTGGATTTTCTTTCCACCGGCGAGATTTGCACCATCGTGGGCACCGCGCTGGATAACGCCACCGAGAGTGTGGCCGCCGAGCCGGACCCGGAGAAGAAGCTGATCCGGGTAGCCATCTACGCGCAGAACGGCTTTGTGATGCTGCGGTTCGAGAACTACTGTGCCCAGCCCGTAGAGCTTGGCCCCGACGGCCTGCCCCTGCGCAGCGCCCACGGCGGCTATGACCTGAAAAGCGTCCGCGCCGCCGCCGAAGCCCACGGCGGCACACTGACCCTGCATTGGGAGAATGAGTGGTTCACCCTGCGGGTACTGCTGCCGCAGAAATAAGCAGAATAGGGGAGAGGACCTGCACCTCTCCCTTTTTTGCTGCCACAGCAACATGCACAAATAGGAGCGGCTTTGCTTTGTGCAACATCCACATCAATTTTTGATACAATTTTGCAACTTTTACAGATTATGCCGCAAAAACGGCAGTTTGTGCATTTTTTGAAACAAATCCTTAACAGTATGGTAACATAGTACCAGTTCAACACCGTACTTCTATAAAACGGTGAAAAGATAATTGAGGAGGAAAACAATGAACACCCTGCTTCTTACCCTGGCAAACATGGGTGTCAACCTGGACGACGTTGCCGATGTGGTCAATAACTGCATCCCGCAGCTCATCTTCTTTGGCGTTGTGGTTGCCGCCGCCATTATCGTACTGATCGCTATGGCGGTCAACAAGAAACTGGCCAAGCCCACCAAATTCATGGTGCGCGCCCAGTCTGGCCTGGCCGTGCTGCTGGCTTTCGGCATCATGCTCAACCTGGTTGCCTTTGGCCCCATGAGCACCATGCTCGATCTGGTCACCGGCAACGGCACTATCACCGAGGAATCCAGTGACGAGGCCAACGCCCTGTGCACCGAGATTGCCGAGGAAGGCATTGTCCTGCTGCAGAACGATGACAACGAACTGCCCCTCGCTTCCGGTAGCAACCTGAACGTCTTTGGCTGGGCTTCTGTCGGCCCTGTCTACGGCGGCACCGGCGCTGGCGCGATCTCTGCCGACCGTCCCACCGTCAGCCTGCTGGATGGCCTGCACAACGCCGGCATCAACACCAACACCGAGCTGAGCGATTTCTACACCGCTTACTGCGCCGAGCGCCCGGCGCTGGGTTACAGCAACCATAACTGGACCCTGCCCGAACCCACCGCCGCCAGCTACACCCAGGAGCTGATCGACAACGCCAAGTCTTTCTCTGACACTGCGATGGTCGTCATCAGCCGCGTTGGCGGTGAGTTTGCTGACCTGCCCACCGATATGAGCACCGTCAACTACACCGACAACTCCACCGAGTACAAGGACTTCGAGGATGGCCAGCATTACCTCTCCCTGAGCAAGACTGAGCGCGACATGATCGACCTCGTCTGCTCCAACTTCGACAACGTTGTGCTGGTTTACAACGCTGCCAACACCCTCGAGCTGGGCTTCGTCGATGAGCACCCCCAGATCAAGAGCGTTATCTGGTGCCCCGGCACCGGCCAGACCGGCTTCAACGCCTTGGGCGAGATTGTTGCCGGTGAGGTAACCCCTCCGGCCACTCTGCCGACACTTTCGTCTACGACCTGACCGCTGCACCGTACTTCAACAACATCGGCGCTTTCGCCTACACCAATGCGGATTCCGTTGGTTACACCGCTGCCAGCCTGTTTGGCGGTGATGCAACGCTCGTTCCCCCGCACTTCGTCAACTATGTTGAGGGCATCTACGTCGGCTACAAGTTCTACGAGACTGCCGCCGCCGAGGGCCTGATCGACTATGACAAGACCGTGCAGTATCCCTTCGGCCACGGCCTGTCCTACACCACCTTTACCCAGAAAATCGACTCCATGACCGAGGCTGACGGCACCATCACCCTGGATGTCACCGTCACCAACACCGGCAGTGTGGCCGGTAAGGACGCCGTGCAGGTCTACTTCAACCCGCCGTACACCGATGGCGGCATTGAGAAGGCTTCCGCCAACCTCGTCACCTTCGGCAAGACCGACTCCATTGAGCCGGGCGCTTCCCAGACCTTGACCCTGACTTTCAACACCGAGGACATGGCCAGCTTTGACAGTAAGGACAAGGGCTGCTATGTGCTGGAAGAGGGCGACTATATCATCAGCATCAACGAGGATTCCCACACGGTGCTGGATTCCAAGACCTACAATGTCGCTTCCACCATCGTCTATGACGAGTCCAACCCCCGCAGCACCGATGCCGAGGCTGCAACCACCAAGTTCGACTTCGCTGACGATAAGCTCGTCACCCTGTCCCGTGCAGGCCATTTTGCCAACTATGCCGAGGCTGTCGCCGTTCCCTCCGACTTCACCATGTCTGAGGAGAGCATGAACACCCTGTACAACGACCACAACTGGAACCCTGAGGACTTCAACGATCCCAACGATGAGATGCCCGTTACCGGCGCCAACAACGGCCTGAAGCTGGCTGACCTGCGCGGTGCTGACTACGACGACGAGCGTTGGGATACCCTGCTCGACCAGATGACCGTCACCGAGATGGACGACCTGATCGCCCTGGGCGGCTACCAGACCAAGGCCGAGGCCAGCGTTGACAAGTACGCGACCATCGACTGCGACGGCCCCGCTGCCATCAATAACAACTTTACCGGCGTTTCTTCCATTGGCTTCCCGTCCGAGATTATCATCGCTTCCACCTTCAACACCGACCTGGCCCGCCGCTACGGCGAGAGCATCGGCTGCATGGCCAGCGAGATGAACGTCACCGGCTGGTACGCCCCCGCCATGAACGGCCACCGTTCCGCCTTTGACGGCCGTAACTTCGAATATTACTCTGAGGACAGCGTCCTCGCCGGTTACATCGGTGCCAGCTCCATTGCCGGTGCCCAGAGCTACGGCGTCTACGCTTACATGAAGCACTTTGCCCTGAACGACCAGCAGATCAACCAGAGCGAGATGCTCTGCACCTGGGCTGACGAGCAGGCTATCCGCGAGATCTACCTGCGTCCTTTCGAGATCAGCGCCAAGGTGGGCGGTTGCAAGGCCGTCATGTCCAGCTGGAACTATATTGGCAACCAGTGGACCGGTGCCTGCAATGCACTGCTGAACGGCGTGCTGCGCGGCGAGTGGGGCTTCCGCGGTATGGTCATCACCGACGGCTTCCATTTCACTGACTACATGGATTCCGATATTGCCATCCGCAACGGCTGCGACCTGATGCTGAAGAACTACGATGTTGCCACCAACCACCTGACCGATACCACCAGTGCTACCAGCGTTAAGGCTATGCGTCAGGCTTGCAAGAACATCATGTACACCGTGGTCAACTCCCGCGTTTACGACCCCGCTAACACTGTTTCCACCCCCATCTGGCGTACCGCTATGATCGTGGTCGACGTGCTGCTGGCTGTACTGCTGGTCGTGCTGGAAGTTCTCACCTTCAAAAGCTACAAGAAGAAAAAGGCACAGTAAAGTGTAATTTGTAAGCTGTGCAGCTGCCCTGCGGTCCATCGCCGCCGACTTTGCGCGGTTGTGCGGTGGGCCGCAAGGCTGTTTTTAAGAAAAGGAACCACCTTATGCAAAAGAAACAACTGCAAGCTTTGACGCTTGAACAAAAATGTGCCCTGCTCTCCGGCGGGGGGACCTTTACCACCCGCGCACTGCCCAAAGCCGGTATCCCGTCCATTACCTTGTCCGATGGCCCCAACGGCGTGCGCAAGCAGGCCGGGGCGGCGGACCATCTGGGGCTGAATCCCAGTGTGCCGGCCACCTGCTTCCCCACGGCTGTCACTGTGGCATGCAGCTGGGACCCCGCCCTTGGTGAGGAGATCGGCAAGGCCATGGGGGACGAAGCCGCCGCGCAGGAAGTCGCCGTACTGCTGGGCCCGGGCCTCAACACCAAGCGCAGCCCCCTCTGCGGCCGCGACTTCGAGTACTTCTCCGAGGACCCTTACCTTGCGGGCAAGATGGCCGCAGGCTATGTGCGGGGCATCCAATCCAACGGCATCGCCGCCTGCCCCAAGCACTTCGCCGTCAACAGCCAGGAGCTGCGCCGCATGGCGTCGGACTCCGTGCTGGACGAACGCACCCTGCGGGAGATCTACCTGACCGGCTTTGAGATTGTGGTGAAAGAATCCGCACCCAAAACCATCATGTCCAGCTACAATTTGGTCAACGGAACCTACGCCAACGAAAATGCCCATCTGCTGCAGGACACCCTACGCAGGGATTGGGGCTTTACCGGCGCTGTCGTTACCGACTGGGGCGGCTCCAACGACCATACACTGGGCGTAAAGAACGGCTCTACGCTGGAAATGCCCGCTCCCGGCGGTGACGCCGTGCGGGAACTGCTGGCCGCTGTCAAGTCCGGCAAGATCACCGAGGCCGATGTGGACGCCCGCCTGGACGAACTGCTGACGCTGATTTACGACACCCACGCCGCTGTGCAGAACCACAGCCGCAGCTTTGACGCCGACGCACACCACGCGCTGGCCCGCCGCGCCGCTGACGAAAGCACGGTGCTGCTGAAAAACGAGGACAACCTGCTGCCGCTGGCGGCGGGCACGAAAGTGGCCGTCATCGGCGACTTTGCCGAGACCCCGCGCTACCAGGGCGCAGGCTCCAGCGCGGTCAACTCCATCAAGGTAGATTCTCTGCTGGGCTGCTGGGCCGAAAGCGGGCTGGAACAGGTAGGCTTTGCTGCCGGTTTCGACCGCCAGGGCAAACCCGACGCCGCCAAGCAGGCCGAAGCCGTGGCGCTGGCCCAAAAGGCTGACGTGGTGCTGCTCTGCATGGGCCTGGACGAGATCAAAGAGAGCGAGGGCCTGGACCGCAGCGATATGTGCGTAGCATCGAACCAAATCGAGCTGCTGCGTGCCCTGCAAAAGGTCAACCCCAACATTGTGGTGGTGCTCAGCGCCGGCGCATCGGTGGAGACCTCTTGGGCGAACCACTGCAAGGCGCTGGTCTACGGCGCTTTGGGTGGCCAGGCCGGGGCCGGGGCCATGCTGGACGTGCTGACCGGCAAGGTCAACCCCAGCGGCAAGCTGGCCGAGAGCTGGGCCAAGGCGTATTCGGATACCCCCGCCCGGGACAACTTTGCCGGCGACGGCCGCACCGTACAGTACCGCGAGGGGCTGTACGTGGGCTATCGCTACTACCAGACGGCCGGGGTCGCTCCCGCTTATCCGTTTGGGTTTGGCTTAAGCTACACCACCTTTGCCTATTCTGACGTAAAAGCCACGCCCCAGGGCGTAAGCCTGACCGTGACCAACACCGGCGACCGTGAGGGCGCGGAGATCGTGCAGGTCTACGTGGCCAAGCCTGATGCCAAGATCTTCCGCCCCGCGCAGGAGCTGAAAGGCTTTGCCAAGGTGCAGCTGGCGGCAGGGGAGAGCAAACGGGTGACTGTTGCGCTGGATGACAAGGCGTTCCGCTACTGGAACACGATGACCAATGCCTGGGAGGTCGAGGGCGGCAGCTATGAAGTCCGCGTCGGTGCCTCCTGCGAGGACATCCGCCTGACCGCTGTTGTTACTGTGGCCGGTACCGGTGCACCGAATCCCTACGAGGGCAAGAGCCTGCCGCACTACACAAGCGGCAAGGTGCAGAACGTGCCCGACGCCGAGTGGGAGACCCTGCTGGGCCGCCCCATCCCGGACGACACCGTAAAAATCGACCGCAACATGACCCTGGGCGAGCTGAACCACAGCCGCAGCCCGCTGTGCTGGCTGATCTGGCTGTTGCTGCATACGCTGCTGACCGCCAGCTACAAAAAAGGCCAGCCCAACCTGAACGTGATGTTCCAATACAACATGCCGCTGCGCGCCCTGGCTAAAATGACCAGCGGGGCCATCAGTATGGGCATGGTGGACGGCATCGTGCTGGAAGCCAAGGGCTTCTGGGTGATTGGCCTGGTCAAGGTCATTCTTGAGGCCATCAAAAACATAATTCTCAACGCGCAGCTGGAAAGCCGCCTGCGCAACAGTTGACGGAGGTGCAACGTGCAATTCTGGAATAACTTCGCGGCCAAGCACCCCGCCGCTGCCAAGTGGGTGCGGGAGGGCGGCCTGTTCGTGGTCGTGTCCAACCTTATCACCGTTTTTAAGTATCTGCTGCTGCAGTTTTTGCCCAAGGCCTTTGCCAGCCTGCCGGTGGTAGACTTCGGCTGGCCGGGCATCCCGGTCACGCTGTTTGGCGAGACCTTCCAGTGGAATATTCTGGGCTACGATGCTGCCCACGGCGGCCTGCCCTACTTCTGTGCCTACATGATCGCCATGGTCATCGGCGAGTGCATCAACTTCCCGATCCAGCGCAACTTTGTGTTCCGCAGCAAGGGCAATCTGGCCAAGCAGATCGGCTGGTACGTGGTGGCGTTCTGCCTCATCACCTGCATCGTCAACTCCATCAACTGTGTGTGGGTGGCGGTAGCCGGCCTGCTGGTGCCGGACTTCATCTACAACATCGGCACCACCGTTTTGAACGGCGGTATCTCGATGGTCATTTTCTTCTTCGTGAATAAAATCATCTTCCCCGAGGGACAGCAGAAGAAAGACTAAGCGCGCTATAAAAATACCGGTCGCCCGGATAAGGCGGCCGGTATTTTGTTTGTGTGGGCGCTGTTTGCCGAGGTGGAAAAGTACGCCCGCAAGTTTGGTGCCCAGCGGGTGGAGTTGATGATGTGGAGCCACAACGCCATCGCGCAGAAAGCCTACGCTGCCTACAGTATGACGTTCCAGCGTAGTATTTATGAGATTGCACTATAAAACAAAGCTGCCGCACAGATTCGTCTCTGTGCGGCAGTTTTCTTATCGCTATTCCTTTAAATTAAGCCCTTGTCGGCGCAATAGTGGTAGATGCCATCCTCGTACACCGGGCCGCAGATCTCGTCGGCAAGGGCCTTCAACTCGGGCGAGCCATTCTCCATAGCTACGCCGGTGCCCACAGCCTGCAGCATTTCCCGGTCATTGTTGCCGTCGCCAAAGGCCAGGGCTTCGGCCTTGTCCAACCCGTAATAGGCCAGCATTTTTTCAATGCCGATGCCCTTGCCGCCGCCCGCGGGGATGACATCCACCGCGCGGTCCCACCAGGCGGCGATCTTCGCCCCCGGCGCACCGTCCAGCAGGGCAGGGTAGTCCTTCGGGCGGCAGCCCAGCATCAGCTGGTAAATGTCTTCCGCGCACACAGCGTCAAAGTCGTCCGCCACAGGCACGGGTTCGTTGGCAATGAAGAAGTAGTCGGTCAGGTCGGTGTCGGTGCCATTGGCCGCCAGGCGGCCCCTGGTAGAAACACAGACCGGCCGCCCCAGCGCCGCCGCGTTTTGGATAAAACGCACCACGTCCTTGTGGGGGATGGGGTTGCTGAAGATGACACCTTTCCTGTCATAGCACAGCGAGCCGTTGAAGGTCAGGTACGCATCAAACGCAACCCCGTCGATTTTGGGCAGCACCATGGGGGAGCGCCCGGTGGCGATGCAGATTTTGATGCCGCGGTCCTGCAAACGGTGCAGAGTCTCCAACATTTTTGGGGTGATTTTCTTCGCCTGCATATCGATCAGCGTGCCGTCAATATCAAAGAAAACGATTTTCGTCTGCGGCATGGGGTACCTCTCCTTTAAACGATATACGATCAGTATACTGCCGTGATGGCACAGTTTCTATCAATTTTCCGCCCAAAAGCAGCAGAATCCCGCCAAAATAGGCGGTCAGTGCATCCAGATGTTGTTTTCCAGGTCCTTCAGGCGGCTTTTGTAGTCGTTGATCAGGGTGTCCGTATTTTCCCCGTCCGGGAAGCTGACCAGGTAGCCGTCCCCGGCTTCGTGGAAACCCACGATCCCGGCCAGGCCTGCCATCTCGGCCACTTTCAGCAGGGTATGGTAGTCATACTCGGCCGCGCTGATGTACAGATTCTTCAAAATCAAGACCTCACTTTTCCGGCGCAGAATGCTGCGCAATTATAGCTATTATACCAGCCCCGGCCGGATTTTGCAAAGCGGATTTTATCGGGGCAATTGGTCCGAGCCGTCCCCTACGCAGGGCGGGCGGGGGCGTTGTCCCCGGCCGCATGGAGGATGCCCCCGTTATTCCGCCCGCACAACAAAAAAGCAGGCGGCCCGTCTCATCCGGGCTGCCTGCTCAAACTTTACGTACTTACAACAGTTTATTTCCCAGTGCCTTGGTCGTTCTCTCGCGGGATAGGCTGACAAGCTCCTGGTTGTCCAGCGTGTAGCGCAGTACCAGCACGTTGGCCACAAACAGCACCGCCAGCTTCACCGGCATACTGCCGGAGTCCAGCGGGCTTTCCTTAGCGCCGCACAGCAGCACCACGTCCGCCAGCGCCGTGCCGGGGGCGTCATCATAGTGGGTCAGCAGAATGACCTTTGCGCCGTTGTCCTTGGCCAGACGCAGCGTATCCATCATGTCCCGCGTTGCGCCGGAGTAGGAAACGAACAGCACCACATCCTCCGGCCCCATCAGGCTGGCCGCGATGGCCTGCATGTGGCTGTCGCCGCTGGTATGGAACTTCGTGGAGATGGTGGCAAACCGCGCCCAGATGTCACTCGCCAGCAGCCTGCTGCCGCCCTGCCCGAAGCAGAACACCTGCCGTGCCCGCTGCAGCAGCGTGGCGGCCTGGTCGATGGCATCGGGGTCCAGCGCGTTGCGGGTGCCGTTCAGTGCCTCGATGGCCGTATTGTAGGCATGGGTGCATAAAATCTGCGTATCTACGCCGGGTTCCAGCTTTAATGCCACCGGCACCGTCATGGCGTTGGCCTTGGCCAGGGCAATCTTCATCTCGTTGTAGCCGTCAAACCCCAGGGAGCGGCAAAAGCGGAAAATGGTGGCCTCGGCCACGCCGCACGCCTTTGCCAGCGAGGAGATCGATAAATACTGGGCGTCCTCGGCATGCTGCACCAGGTAGTCCGCCACGATCGTGCCGGATTTTGTCAGGCTGTCGTGCTTGGCACGCAGCATCTCCCAAAAATTCTGCTCAACCATAGATGAAGATTCCTTTCCCTCGGTTTTGCGGCCCTGCTGAGGGCCGCAAAACCCTTACTATAATAGTGTAACGCTTGTCAGCGCATTTTTCAAGGCCTCGGCCACCGCTTTATGGGCCTCCGGCGTCAGGTGCATGCCGTCAACAGGGGAGCACCCCGCCCCGGGCAGCAGGTTGGCGTCCAGAAACCGCACGCCGGGCAGGTCTTTCAGCATCGGCTCCAGCTGGGCGGCGATGCCGGCACACCGCTCATGACAGCCGGGGCCCATCTCCTCACGAAATTTCAGCTTGTCATACTCCGGCGTGATGGACGGCGGCACGATGACCAGCACGTCCGGGTGGGCGTTGTCGCGCCAGCACTCGGTGCGCAGGGCTTTTTTCACCAGCCGGGTGATGCCCAGCGCTATTAAATAGGAGCTGCAGCCGAACCGCGCCTTGCTGTCGTTGGTGCCCAGCATAATGGTCACGGTGTCCAGCGGGGCATGGCTCATTAAGATGGGGTTGATCAACAACCACAAATAAGGGGTTTGCCATGAGCAAAATGTATTTAGGCGTTGACATCGGCGGCACGGCGGTCAAGCTGGGCCTGGTGGACGAGAACGGGCAGGTGGTATCCCGCGCCGAGCGCAGCGTCAGCTTTGACGGCTACAAAACGCCGATTCTGGACACCGTCACTGCCGCCATCCGGGACTTTATCGCCCCCCACGATGCCCCGGCGCTGGCCGGCATCGGCGTATCCGCCACCGGCCAGATCGACAGCCGCCGCGGCGTGGTGGCCGGCACCTGCGGCAACTTTCCCGGTTGGATCGGCGTGGACATCAAAGGCACGCTGGAACGCGAGTTTGGCTTGCCCGTCACCGTTGCCAACGATGCCAACTGCATGCTGCTGGGCGAAGTCTGGGCCGGTGCAGCCAAAGGCTATACCGATGTGATCGGCGTTACGCTGGGCACCGGCGTGGGCGGCGGCATCCTGACCGGCGGCGTCAGCGCCCAGCAAGAGCTGCTGATCGACCTGCTGGCCGAAAAAGTACGTGCCAGCGTCATGCCCGCTTTTGCCGAGGGTCTGGAGCTAAAATCTGCCGCCCTGCAAAACGATGCCGGGCTGGTAGGTGCCGTGTACTATTTTAAAAAGCACCACGATTAAATCACCCGCATAAAAACAAAAAATTCCCGCACCGCAAGTGAAGTGACCCCCAAAAGTTAGACAATATTTTGAAGTAAAAATTGTTCA